>Ga0307989_1000470_pt1 | contig 26373 bp, 28 predicted proteins | sample EllFjometagen185_FD_203164 | JGI IMG/M metagenome (GOLD analysis project Ga0307989, IMG submission 203164) | Marine microbial communities from Ellis Fjord, Antarctic Ocean - #185 | ecosystem: Environmental > Aquatic > Marine > Unclassified | place: Southern Ocean | collected 2014-10-08 | reverse complement strand
GATTTTTCTACTGAAATAACTTTTGCAGATACATTTGAAATAGAAATTCCATAGACTGCAACTAGTGCTAAAATTAATAATACTTTTTTCATAGGTACTTTGAATAATGGTTAATAGTTGTTTTTAATTTACTTATGTTCGTTATTGTAAGTATTCTGATATTCAATACGTTGCAAAATACAAAATTTTGTTTAATAGAGAAATTTTATTGTTAAAAATTTCGCATAAAAAAAAGCTGTCCCTTTGGAACAGCTTCTAATATTATTTCTTTTTTCTACTTATTTTTTACCTTCGCAAGCAGAACTACAATCTTTTTTTGCTTCAGTTTTTCCATCGCAACCTTCGCTTTTTGCTTCAGCTTTTCCATCACAACCTTCACTTTTTGCTTTGGCACTTGCTTTTCCTTTTTTCGTTTTTTTAGCTTTTTCCTTTTCTTCTTCAGGAGTTACAACATCGTTATCATCCATGTCAGCAACAAAAGATACCTGAACGTCATCAACTGTTACAACATTGGCATTTGAGTTTGCCATTGATACGCCATAAACTGCAACAAATGCTAAAACTAATAATACTTTTTTCATGATTTCTAATTTTGAGTTATACAATAAATTTATAATTTTCTTATTCTAATTTAGAATCAATGTTAATAACTATTGAGATTAATTCCAAATAAAATAGAAGATAAATTCATCTTTTATTAAAAAAATTAGATAAAAAACTGAAAATCAATACTTTGTAATTTGTTAATAAAATGTAAAGTTAATTTAGATTTAGCTGCCCAATTTACAAACTGCTTCTGGTGTAATAAGAATTTCAAATTCTTTGCTTGTAAGATAGGCTGATTTAATAGAGGCTTCTTTAATGGAAATGTTTTCTTTTTTAGCAGATTGAATTATTTCATTTGCTTTATTGTAACCTATTTTAGGAATTAGCGCGGTTACCGATGCCGTGGAATTTTCCACATTTTTTTTGCAAATGTTCTCGTTAGCTGTAATTCCCACCACACACTTTTCTTTGAAAATTTTACAAACATTATTTAAGTTTTCAATCAATGATTTTGCAATTAGTGGCAGAAACTGGTTGAGTTCGAGATTTCCTGCGCTGCTTGCTTGCGCAATAATCTGATCGTTTCCCATAACCTGAATTGATACCTGAGCTACTGCTTCCGGAATTACCGGATTTACTTTACCCGGCATTATGGACGAACCTGCTTGTTTTTGTGGAAGATTAATTTCTCCCATTCCGGCATCGGGTCCACTTGAAAGTAATCTCAAATCGTTACTAATTTTTAATAGGTTAGTGGCGCAAGCTTTTAAAATTCCTGATACTTCAACAAAAACATCGACGTTTTGAGTTCCGTCAATTAAGTTTTCACTTCGTGCTAAGCCAATGTTTGTGTTCTCTCGCAAGCGGTCAACAATTCTGAAAATAAATTTTTTAGGTGCACCCAAACCGGTTCCAATTGCTGTTCCTCCTAAATTAACAACTCGTAATCGTTCTTCGCATTTGTAAATACGCCAGCGATCGCGGTTGAAAGCTTCGGCGTAAGCGCTCATTTCTCTACCTAAAGTTGTTAGCACAGCATCTTGCAATTGAGTTCGTCCAATTTTGACAATGTGAGCAAATTCCTTTTCTTTCTGTTGAAATGCTTCTTGTAAATCGAGAATACTTTGTTCGAGTTGGCGCAGCAAGCGAATTGCGGCAATTTTTAAAGCGGTGGGGTAGGTGTCGTTGGTTGATTGGTGCAAATTAACATCGTCAATTGGGGAAATAACTTCATAATTCCCGAATGGGTTACCAAGAAGCTGCAATGCCCGATTGGCAATAACTTCGTTCACATTCATATTTGTTGAAGTACCTGCACCACCTTGCAAGGCATCGACTAAAATGTGTTGGTTAAGCAAACCCTGGCTCATTTCAAAACAGGCTGCCTCAATTGCAGTCGATTTTTTAGTGTCTTCCCAAAAACCAAGTTGAATATTTACCTGAGAACAAGCCAGTTTAACTTCGCCGTACGCTTTTATAAATTCAGGGTGAATTCGGTTTCCTGAAATTGGAAAGTTTTCGACTGCACGTACCGTGTGGATTCCCCAAAGTGCATCAAATGGAATTTGCTTTTCACCAAGCAAGTCTTTTTCAATTCTTGTTTTCACCATGATTTATTGGATTTACCTGATTTCCGGAATAAACATGTTTTAATTTACAATTATTAATTTCAACTACTTCGTACTAGCTGCTTTCTTTAACAATAAACATCGTCACGGCCTTCTTCAACCCTCTTAACAAGTTTCTCTGCACGTTGTTTTGCCAGCCCACTCATTTCACTTATTGTTTTATGAATAAGTTTACTGCCTACTTTTTTGGTTTCTTTTGATGCGTAATTTTGCAAATATTCTTTAAAGGACGACAAAGCATTTGGGGCGCAGTGTAATTTTATATCGCCAGGTTTTGCAAGATCCATAAAATCAGATCCTGTTCTGCCCAAACGGTAACAAGCAGTACAAAAAGAAGGAATGTAGCCCATTGATGCAACATCCCGAATCACTTCGTCAAGCGGGCGGTGGTCACCTAAACTAAATTGGCCGGATGGGTCATCCTCTGTTTCCTCTTCATAACCGCCAGGATTTGTACGACTACCAGCTGAAATTTGACTAACTCCCAATGCAAAAGTTTCGCGACGCATTTTTGCGGTTTCCCGGGTTGACATAATAATTCCGGTATATGGTACTGCCAATCTAAGAATGGCAACAATTTTTCGAAAATCAATATCGGAAACCGGAAATGGAGGATGCGAAGCAATGTCACTGTTAGTGGCAGGTTCAAGTCGTGGAACACTAATTGTATGCGGACCAATTCCAAACTTTTCCTCTAATTCAAAAACATGTTGCATCATGGCAAGCAATTCAAAACGATAGTCGAAAAGCCCAAAAAGAACCCCTATTCCAACATCATCAATTCCTGCTTCCATAGCTCGGTGTAGAGACCATGCCCGCCAATTGTAGTCACGTTTTTTCCCGGCCAAATGTACTTTGTTGTATGTTTCGCGGTGATACGTTTCCTGAAAAATCTGGTAGGTTCCAATTCCAGAATCCTTCAAAGATTTAAACTCTTCGGTTTTAAGAGGAGCAACATTTACGTTTACTCTACGAACTTCGCCATGTTTGGTTTTTACATCGTAAATTGTTTTTATCGAATCTAAAACGTACTGAAATCCTTGTTTGGGATAAGATTCGCCGGCAACCAGAAGCACTCTTTTTTGACCTTGATTTATTAGTGTTTTTACTTCGTTTGCAATTGCCTTTTGGGGCAAAACAGAACGAATAATATCTTTATTTGTTGCTCGAAATGCGCAATACAGACACTCGTTGGCACATAAATTAGAAATATAAAGTGGTGCAAAAACAACAAGTCTTTTTCCGTAAATGGTTTCTTTAACCTGATTTGCTGTATTAAATAATTCCGAAAGCATTTCAGGATCACTGATTTTTGTTAATGCAGCAACATCATCCAAATTGAGACCTTTCATTTCGGATGCTTTTGCTAATATTTCTCTAATTCTACTAAAATCGGCTTGTTTATTTTTCTCAAGAATACTCCAGATTTTTTGTTCGTCAATAAAATGTGCCGGTATGTTATACATTTTTAAAAGTTTAAGTTGTATTATATTAATTTTTTTCGTCGATTGTTTTAAGTGATTATTTTGTTTTGATTTTTTATTTCTTAGCTAATCCTGATTTTACAGAAACTCCTGGAATGTTACCTAGTTTTCCGGTAAGAATACCAAGTTCGTCGGTTGATGCATCAATTACTAAAGTAATTATTGAGGTATTTTCTTTTACATTTGGAAGACCTGTTCGTGCTAATATCAACTCTGAAAACTGGCTTAAAACGTCGTTAACAACTCCGGAACACATTTTGCGATCTTCAACTATTATTCCTACAAAACCCAATCGTTTCATATTATTTATTTTTTTGCAGAAGAGAAAAGAGGAATGTAATCTGAATGTTTATCAAAAAATAATTACCTGCAATTTTTGATATTTATTCCCTAATGTCAGCCTCGGCCTTCCTGCAGGATTATGAAACAAATGTAGTGGTAAATTGGTGAAAACAGTGTAAGGAAAGTTGATGCGTTTTTATGTTATTGAATATAATTATAGAACATAATTTGTGATTGATATTCAACATATAATTATGAACAGAAAAACGTTATTTTTATCCCTCATAAATAAGTGGAAATTGGATAAACAAGAAATAATAAGTTTACTGCAAACCAAAGGTGACGATCGAACACGACTTTTAAAACAGTCGCAGCAAATTAGAGATAATGAGCTTGGCAACAAAGTTTATTTTCGTGGATTGATTGAATTCTCGAATATCTGTTCGAAAGATTGTTTGTATTGCGGAATTAGAAAAAGTAATAAAAATGTTATTCGCTACGATGCAAAAGACGAAGAAATACTGGATGCCTGTAATTTTGCATGGAAAAACCGTTTCGCTTCGGTGGTGTTACAGTCGGGCGAAATATCTTCATCGGCTTTTGTAAAAAGAGTTGACAATCTCCTCAAAAAAATAAAACAACTTTCGAACAATGAGTTGGGAATTACGCTAAGTTGCGGCGAACAAACCCGGGAAACTTACCAACGCTGGTTTGAAAGTGGGGCACATCGGTTTCTTTTACGAATCGAGTCTTCAAACAAGGAATTGTACTATAAAATTCATCCGGAAAACAAAAAGCATTCTTTTGAAAAAAGATTGGAGGCTTTGCAATTTCTTAAGGAAACCGGATATCAGGTTGGAACCGGTGTAATGATTGGACTACCTTTTCAAACATTTGACGACCTGGCAAACGATCTGTTGTTTTTCAGAAAAATTGATATTGATATGTGCGGAATGGGCCCGTACATTGAACATGAAGATACTCCGCTTTTTAAGTATCGAAATTTATTAATGACAAAACAGGAGCGTTTTGATTTGACTTTGAATATGATAGCTGTTTTACGGCGAATGATGCCCAACATTAATATTGCTGCTGCTACAGCTTTGCAAGCCATCGATCCGGCGGGGCGCGAAAAAGCACTAACAGTTGGAGCAAATGTAATTATGCCAAATCTTACGCCCTGTGATTACCGAAAAGAATATCAATTATACGAAGACAAACCCTGTTTAGACGAGGATAAAGAATTATGTCGAAATTGTTTGGAAGCGCGAATAGAATTATCGGGCTGCGAAATAGGCTATGATACTTGGGGTGATTCGAAACACTTTTTTAATCGGATGAAAAGGAAATAGTTTACGGTTGAAGTGACTCGTTTTTAAAACAAACCAACAAATTATCATTTACGTTCTAACTTCTATTTTATGTAAATCATTACTACTTTTATTAAAAATTAAAATACCGATGAAAAAATTAATGATTTCATTTATTGCGATTGTATTTATATTTGGCGCGTGTACACAAAATCCAAGCATTCATCGAAAGCCCAACGTTCTTTTCATTTTTGCCGACGACCAAACTTATCTTGGTGTAAATGCTTTAGGAAATAAGGAAGTGATAACGCCTAATTTGGATAAATTGGCACAGTCTGGTGTAACTTTTACGCACACTTATAATATGGGTGGATGGAACGGTGCAGTTTGTGTTGCCAGCCGTGCAATGCTAAATACCGGACGTTTTATTTGGAGAGCAAATAAGGCTGAAAAAAATTATCCGGTACTGAAAGATAAAGAACAGTTTTGGAGCCTGATGATGGAAAAAGCAGGCTACGATACATACATGACAGGGAAATGGCATGTAAAACAAGGAGCGGAAACGATATTTCAGACAGCTTTGAATATTCGTCCGGGTATGCCAAAATCAGTTCCTGAAGCTTATAATCGGCCTCAATCGCTCGGTGACACTACATGGTTGCCCTGGCATAAAAAGTACGGAGGTTTTTGGGAGGGTGGCAAACATTGGAGTAATGTAGTTGCCGACAATGCAATTCAATTTCTTGATTCGGCTAAAAAAAGCAAAAATCCATTTTTTATGTATCTTGCTTTTAATGCCCCACACGACCCACGGCAGTCGCCAAAAGAGTATGTCGATAAATATCCACTTGAAAACATTGCAATTCCTGAATCCTTTCAGAAATTGTATCCATACAAAGACAGTATTGGGTGTGGCCCTGGATTGCGTGATGAAAAACTGGCACCGTTTCCTCGAACCGAATATTCGATAAAAGTGCATCGTCAGGAATATTATGCCATTATTACACATATGGACGAACAAATTGGAAGGATAGTTTCATATTTAAAAGAGACAGGGCAAGACGAAAATACGTACATAATTTTTGGTGCAGATCATGGTTTATCGGTTGGTAATCATGGTTTAGTTGGAAAACAAAATATGTACGACCACAGTATGCGCGTACCACTTATAATTGTTGGGCCAAATATTCCTGAAAATGAAAAACGCGATATGCAGGTTTACCTGCAAGATGTTATGGCAACTTCGTTAGATGTGGCAGGTATTGAAAAGCCCGAATATGTGGAGTTTAATAGTTTAATGCCAATGGTTAAAAATGAGCTTAGCGAAAGTCCTTATTCCGAAATTTATGGCGCTTATATTAATCTTCAACGAATGGTTCGAACCGATAAATTTAAAATGATTTTATATCCGAAAGCTCATAAAATTTTAATGTTTGATATGGCTAACGATCCTGAAGAGATGAATAATTTAGCTGACAATGTTAACTATTCAGAAGTAAAAAATGAGTTGATTGAGAAATTTAAAAAGCAACAAAAAATAATGGATGACCCTTTGGATTTACATCCTTTTTTCCCCGATCTGTTTTAACGAGTCGGTTAGGTACTGCAATATATTTATTAGTCGAAAAGCAGCAGAACTAACTATTAAAAGTAAGAATTAAAACTACGAGAGAGATAAGAAAAATGTAAAGGTACTTCCTTTGTTGACGGTACTGGAAACACTCATTTTGCTTCCTTGTAATTCGGCAAACTCATTACAAAGTAACAATCCTAATCCATTTCCTTTTTCGTTTGCTGTGCCTACTGAAGATTGTGTTTTATCCAACTGAAAGAGGGAGTCTATTTTTTTTGCATCCATTCCAATTCCGTTGTCCTCAATATTAATATTCAGATACTTTCTTCCATCAATCGTGGTTATATCTGAGTAAATTTTAATTTTCCCGCCAAGTTGCGTAAATTTAATTGCATTAGAAATTAAGTTGCGAAGGATGGTTTCTGTTATATAAACGTCTCCATTAACAATCGAGTTTTTGTTTAAATTATTTTTCAGTTGAATATTTTTAGCTTTAGCTTCTCTCGAAAAATCGGAAAGTAAATTAGAAACATATTCTTGTAAATTAAAATCTTGATAGTTTACTTCAATTTTTCCTGATTGCGACATCGACCATTTTAACAGGTTCTCGAGCAATGCGAAAACGCTATTGGAAGAATCTTGCAGACTATTTATCATATCTAATCTGGTTTCGTCGTCCAGTTTATCGTATTCCGATAAAATAAGTTCGATTAATGATTTTTGGGCACCAAGCGGTCCTCTTAAGTCGTGAGCTATAATTGAGAAAAATTTATCTTTCGAATTATTAAGTTCTTTTAATTGCTTCTCCGACTGAATTAAAAGCTCTTCTCTTTTTTTATTCTCCGTAATATCGTAAATATTTAAAATAGCTGTTGTATCGCTTTTGTAACTAATTCTTGAAGAAAACCAATAATGAATGTTACGAATCTCAAGTGGGTATTCAATGACTACCAGTTTTTTGTTTTTTATACAATCTTGCAAAGCATCTTTGAAATATTTCGTTTTTTCGATATCAAAAAAATCAGAAATGTTCTTTCCAATCAATTCTTCTTTGGGAATATATAACAACTCATCGTTGGTTGAATTTGTTTTTAAAAAATCGCCTTTATTGTTAATTTCTATAACAATGCTATCCATCGATTGAAAAATTGCTTTTAACTCTTTTTCATTATTTCTAATTCTCAACAAAGCTTTTAAAAAGAGCCAAATAAGAATGCTAATAATTAATGCACTTATAAAAAGAATCGAAAAAAGGGCTTTGTCCTGATCGGAAAATTGCTTCCAACCTTCGTCTGGCATTCCGGCAAGAACCCAATTTCCGATAGGGAGCTCAATGTTAATTAATACCGGGTTATGGTTGAATATTTTTTCATTCCCCCAAAATACATCCCCGTCGTTACCAGCCCCATTGTAACCTTTCATAGCAAATACAAATCCAGCTTCCGATAAGTTTAACTTAGCTTCGTTAAACAGGCTGTTCTTTTTTATTACGATATCGGTAACACCCCAAAAGTGGTTTTTTATGCTACTGGTTTTATCAAAAATAGGCGTGTAACTTATAAATGCGATTCCTCCTTCAACCAATTCAACCGGGCCTGCAACAAAAGTAAGTTGGGTTTCAATGGTTTTCTCAACTATTTCTTTTCGTTCAGGATGATCCAGCAAGTTGAGTCCAATAGCTTCTTCGTGCCCTTCTAAGGGGTAAACGGCATTTAAAATACAATCTTTTGAAAGTGCAAGAGTGCTAATAACTGTGTCGTTTCTGATGTATTCTTTGGCTAATTCAGAAAATTCTTCGTTTTGTATTTCGGGGTTTAATGAGACATATGCAGCAACACCTCGTGTGTAATAAATGCGAGAGTACAAAGCCTTTTCCAAATTCGACTTTTTATCCATCATTAAGTTGAGTAACTCAGTTCGAACGTCTTTTTCCCACAAACCCTTTTTATAACGTGTATAAAAAGTTGTAGCAATAATAAGAGCAATAAATACAAGAGCAGAAATAATTGTAGGTTGAATATAATAAGAAAGGGATCTTCTATTCTTCATTGCAGGGTTTGCGATGTTAAAAAATTTATTTTTCGGGAAAATTTAATTGACGTAAAGGTAATGAATTTTATGCAAATTATATGTTAAATTCTCCGGTGAAATGTGAATCGCCAAGTTTCTATCTCTTCAAATTCGTAATTCAAAAAAATATACAGAACTGATTCCTTTTTTACTTGTTATGATTATTAACGATGAATAAAAATCCAATATTACTTTTCGATGGAGTTTGTAATTTGTGCAACAGAACAGTTGATTTTATTTTGAAAAGAGATAGAGCAAAGCGGTTTCGTTTTGTGGCCTTGCAATCGGAGAAAGGAAAAGAATTAATTGCAAAATTTGAAATTCCTACCGAAACAGATTCGGTGATTTTGATATTTAAAAATGAGGTTTTTATTGAATCGGATGCGGTTATTGAAATAGTTAAATTACTACCAACTCCGTGGAAATGGCTAACTATTTTTAAAATTATTCCCTTAAAACTCAGAAATAGAATTTATAACTGGATTGCTAAAAATCGCTACCGGTGGTTTGGGAGACGAAAAACCTGCAGAGTAATATAGTTATTGCGTTCGAGCATAATTTGCATTTATATTTTTTGAAAATAATTTAATCCAAATCTAATTTCCCGGCTTCAAATTCCTTGTAAAGATTCGACAAAATGCCCAACCACTGGCTCAATTGTTTTACTGCATTTACTGTCTCATCGGTTATTTCAGTCTTTTTCATTTTTAATAATAGAAAACCATAAATAGTGTCTAACCCCAATTCAACATCATTTTGGGCTGAGCTGTTTTTTTGTTTTAATTCGTTAATAACTCCGGCAATAGATTTAAAGGTTTGTACATACAGTTTTTCGGTTGCAGTTTGCATTAGTTTAATATGAAATTCATTTAAATCGCCAATAAGGTTTTTCAGAAATTGCAAATGTCCTTTTTCCTGGATGCTCTCTTTCTCCATCATTAACCTTAAATTGTTGTACCAATCGGTAATTTCGGCAGAAGTTTCTGTGTCGGTCTGGTATTTCGAAATTAATTTATCTTGAATTAAATTAATGTCGAATTTAAAAGCACGAATTAAATCTTCTATCTGATATAAATACAAAATATATTCGGCTATGTTTTCTTTTCTTTTTTGTTTTGCTACTAACATAATTTGTTAATTTTTTTTGAAATTGATGAATGCAAAAGTTAAAGTTAGGTAACTGATTTTGAAAAAATTATGCTTCAAAAAAATCGTCCAACTCTCTGCGGTCTTTTTTTGTTGGTCGACCGGTACCTCGATCTCGTGAAATCCAACGCATTTTTTTCTGTATTTCTAAAAGTTCAGTTTCTTCCGGAGGGGTAACATCTTCAACAAAATCGATAATTAATTTTGCTGCCATTCGTTTTTCTGCCAGTGCCAAAATTTTAAGGCTCTTTGTAATTGGCGCTTTCCGCACTTTAATGATTTCTCCAATGTGAACCATTTTTGACGGTTTAAGTGTCGATTCTTCAATTGATACCTGTCCTTTCTTGCAAGCTTCGGTTGCCTGGCTCCGTGTTTTATACAAACGAACAGCCCACAACCATTTATCTACCCTTACATTTTCAGGCATAATATTTTATTTTCTTTTATTGAAGAAATTCATGGTGCGTTCAGTTCCAATTGTCCCGAAACTATTAATAATTTCAATGCATGAATCTATTTTTTCGGGCATTGACTTTGTTTCGTTCTTGTTCCAGTCGCTTAAAACATAATCCGATTGAAATCCGTGGTGGAAATCGTCTCCCACACCAAAACGCAAACGGGCATAATCATTTCTACCTAAAATATCATTGATATTTGCCAGTCCGTTGTGACCACCGGCACCTCCTTTTGCACGAATCCGAATGGTTCCGAATGGTAATGCTAAGTCGTCAACCAATACCAACAGATTTTCAATATTAATTTTTTCTTTTTGTAACCAATAATTAATTGCCCTTCCACTTAGGTTCATGAAAGTTGTTGGTTTCAGCAAAATAAATGTTCTGGCTTTGAATTTATATTCAGCCACAAAACCGTAACGTTTATCTTTAAAACTAATATTGGACGCCTCGGCGAGAGCGTCCAATATTTGAAAGCCAATATTATGGCGTGTATTTTTATATTCTGGTCCGATATTACCGAGACCGGCAACCAAGTACTTCACAGAATTTTATTTTAGATTTATTCTTCAGCAGTTGCAGCTTCTTCTGCTTCTTCACTACCTTCTTCTTCGCCTTCTTCTTCAGCTTCTTCTTCAGCTTTTGCAGCTCTTGTTACAACTACACCTACAACTACATTCGATTTATTGTCAAGTAATTCAAGGTTTTTAATCGCTAAATCACCTACTTTAATACTATCAGAAATGCCAAGTTCAGTAACATCAATGTCAATTGTATCGGGCAAATCGGTTGACAATGCTTTAACTTTTAACCTGCGTAAGTTCATTTTTAATTTACCTCCTGCTGTAATTCCCTTAGCTAATCCGGTTACATTAACCGGAACATCAATTTTAATTGGTTTATCGTCTTGAATTATCAGGAAGTCAACATGCAAAACGGCCTCATCTACTGCGTGCCATTGAATATCCTGCATCATTGCTTTATAATGTTCACCTTCAATATCCAAATCAACTAAATAGTTACTTGGTGTGTAAACCAACTTTCTTAATTCACTAAAAGGAACTGCAAAATGAATTGGTTCCTCACCACCATATAATACTGCTGGTATAATTTCTTGTGAACGGAGTTTTTTGGCTTCTTTTTTGCCAATGGTCTCACGTTTTTGACCTTTTACAACTACTGTTTTCATTTTTAATAATTTACGTTAATAATTATGGTACTCAGCCCTTCCCATTTTATAGGGACAAACAGCATGCATAATTAGAATGTGCTTGCTTGCCGAAAAAGCGGTGCAAATATATAAATTACTTGTAGAATAACGAACTAATTGACTGATTTTTATAGACTCTTTTTATGGCTTCAGCAAGATCTCCAGCCACGGAAATATATTTAATCTTTGGACTTTCTATTTTTTGTCGAATCGAGTCAGTAAAAAACACTTCTTCTAATTCTGAATTTTCAATGCGTTCAACAGCCGGACCGGAAAGTACTCCGTGTGCAGCAAATGCTCGAATGCTTTTAGCACCCTCTTTTTTCATTAAATTGGCTGCTTTTGTAATTGTTCCAGCGGTGTCAATCATGTCGTCAACAATAATTACATTCTTGTTTTTTACATCACCAATAACTGTCATATTACCAATTTCGTTTGCTTGTACCCTGGTTTTATGGCAAATAACCATGTCGGCTTTTAGCATTTTTGCATAAGTGTTAGCACGTTTTGTGCCTCCAACATCTGGCGACGCAATGGTTATATTTTCAAGACCCATTTTTTCAATGTAAGGAATAAAAAGGGCAGATGCATACAAATGGTCAACGGGTACATTAAAAAAGCCTTGAATTTGGTCGGCGTGCAAATCCATAGTAATTACCCGGTCAACGCCGGCAGTAGACAATAAATCTGCCATTAATTTTGCACCAATTGAAACACGTGGTTTGTCTTTTCTGTCTTGCCGGGCATAACCAAAATATGGAACTACAGCAATAACTTTGTAGGCACTTGCTCTTTTTGCGGCATCAATCATTAATAAAAGTTCCAACAAATTATCGCCCGGAGGTGGAGTGGATTGAACGATAAAAACGTGAGAACCACGGATGGTTTCTTCGAAGCAAGGTTCAAATTCGCCATCGGCAAATACCGGGCATGATGATTTTCCTAAATCGATATCCAAACTGTCACAAATTTTTTCGGTTAGATGATTAGTGGCTCGTCCGGAAAAAATTTTTAATGAATGATTTTTTGTGCCCATTTCAATACAATTATTTTGATTTGGTATTTCTGCAAAGTTAATAAACTTTACTGCTTTAATTTTTTATTGTTAACAAGATCGTTGTTATTGTTTGCACTTTTTTATCGGTCTGAATGATTCAAATTTTCAATAAAATTAAGAATGTCTTCTTTGCCATAATTAGTTTCTGAAGATGAAGTAAAATAGCCTGGCATTGTTTCCCAGGTTTCAAACATTTTAGTCTCGTATTTTTTTAGGTTTGTTTCAAGTTCCTCTGGCCTTAATTTGTCGGTTTTTGTAAAAATAATCGAAAATGGAATTTCACTTATTCCAAGCCACTCCATAAATTTAAGATCGGTTGTTTGAGCTTCGTGGCGCGAATCGATAAGTACAAAAAGGCAGTAAAGATTTTCTCTTTTCAGGATGTATCTTTTCAGAAATTTCTCCCATTTTAGTCGCTCCGATTTGGGAGCTTTCGCAAAACCATAACCCGGCAAATCGACTAAATACCATTCGCTATCGATTAAAAAGTGATTTATTAATTTTGTTTTTCCAGGTTTCCCAGAAATTTTTGCCAGCGATTTTTTATTGGTCAACATATTTATTAGCGACGATTTGCCAACATTTGAACGACCAATAAATGCATATTCCGGTTTGTCAGGTTTCGGGCAATTTTCAACTTTTGAATTGCTCACAATAAAACGAGCTTCCTTTATTTCCATTCAATTAAAATAAATTTATTTCGACCATTAAATTATAAAAATGGATGAAACTTTGTGTGATTATTTTATAAAAACCTCAAGTGTTTTAACTTCTTTTGAAAGTGGTTTTAACTGAAATACCTCGATACTGGCAGGAATTAAAACCGTTTCTCCCGTATTTACTTCTACCGATTCTCCATCAAATTCAATCTCAAATGTTCCACTCAGATTAATATAAATTATAAACGAGTCGAGCTGATTATAATCTTTTTCGATGATAGTATCGAACAATAAAATATTTGTTGTGAAATAATTGCAACTTACAATTTTAGACGATTTATTTTTTTCACTACTGTATTCGGTTTTGTAAGAATCTAAATACGAAAAATCGATTGCTTCCAAAGCTAGCTCGTTATGTAATTCTCTTTCAATGCCATTTTCATCTTTCCTGTTGTAATCGAAAATGCGATAAGTTACATCCGAAGTTTGTTGAATTTCGGCCAATAAAACACCTTTCCCAATGGCATGAACCCGACCGGCGGGAATAAAGAAAACGTCGCCTGCTTCAACTTTGTCGTAATGAAGCAGTTCGGTAAGTTTCCCGTTTTTAGAGAATTCCTTGTATTTTTCTTTGCTAATTTTATTGTTAAAACCTGAATTAATTAATCCGCCATTATCGGCGTCAATTACATACCACATCTCTGTTTTCCCGTATGCATTGTGGCGTTTTTTCGACAACTCGTCGTTGGGATGAACCTGAATGGATAGATCTTGATTTGCATCGATAAACTTGATAAGAAGTGGGAATTCTTCTCCAAATTTTTTAAATACTTCGTCGCCAATCAAATCGCCCATGTAAATTTCAATGAGCTCCTGCAAATTATTACCTGCCAAAAATCCATTGTCAACCACCGACACATTTCCTTCAACACCAGATATTTCCCAGCTTTCTCCACAATTTGGTAGATTGCCGTAATCTTTATTTAGAAGTTTATTTAATTTATTTCCGCCCCATATTTTATCGAGATAAATGGGTTTAAATTTTAGTGGATACAAGCCGCTCACGTTCATAATATTTTATTAAAATTGGAAATCAACAGCGGCTCGCGAAACGGTAATTTCACCAATTCGTGCAACTACTTTTAAATGTTCAGGATGAACACGGTATTTGTCTAAATCATCAATCGAATTAAAATGAGAGAGCAAAACAATGTCGTAACTTTTAGCATCCACTTCATAATTCATCCCAACTTCAAGGAATTTTACTTCCGGAATTTTATCTTTCAAGCTTTCCAACAACGATTTTACCTCAAAAAGAATATTTTCTTTTTCGTTGATTTGGGATTCTTGTAATTTAAAAAGAACTATATGGTTTATCATTACCGTCTAAATTTTGTAAATTGTGCTTTTATCGCTGCGAAATTAATGTTTTCTTAGTGGTAAGTTCAATATAACATTTGAAAAAAGGAAAAATAACAATTAATTTGAAATAATATGCTCGTAATTGGCATTGCCGGGGGAACAGGATCGGGAAAAACAACCGTAGTAAATAAAATTCAGAAACAGTTTCATAAGGGTGAGGTTGCAATACTTTCGCACGATTCGTATTACTTCGATAGCAGTCATTTAAAACTGGAAGAAAGAAGGAAGAAAAACTTTGATCACCCCGATTCTATTGAATTTGAATTGATGATTGACCATGTAAAAAAATTAAAAAGGGGTGAGGCTATTGATGAGCCAAATTATTCATTTATTACTTGTACACGAGAGTCGAAAACTAATTATGTTGAGCCAAAAGATGTTCTTATTATTGAAGGCATTTTGTGCCTGGCAAATAAAGCACTTCGCGATTTAATGGACATTAAAGTTTTTGTTGATTGTGATTCGGACTTGCGTCTTTCGAGAGTAATTCAGCGCGATATGAAAGAACGTGGCAGAAATGTTGAGCAAGTTTTGAAACGGTATGAAAATACGGTTCGCCCAAGCCATTTGCAATTTATTGAACCAACAAAACGCCATGCCGATATTATTGTTCCTCAAGGAGGCAAGAATTTAGTTGCCATTCAAATACTTACCAACCACATTAACCAAACACTAAAATAAAAATGTTACATAATTTAAATATCGAGGAGATATTATTTATTGATATTGAAACGGTTCCGATTGCTCCTAATTTTTCGAAATTAACTGAAAACTGGCAAACGTTGTGGGAGCATAAAATGCAGTTTAAAATTGGCGACGTTGATACGGCAGAAGAATTGTATGAACGTGCCGGAATTTATGCTGAGTTTGGAAAAATAATTTGTATTTCGGCGGGATATGTTGTTCAAAAAAGTGGGGAGAATTTTTTTCGTGCAAAATCATTTTACGACGATGATGAGAAAAAACTGATAATGAATTTTTTTAATGCCTGGGAAAAATTTTCACGAGCCGGGAAAAGAAGACTTTGCGGGCACAATGGTCAGGAGTTCGATTTCCCGTATATCGCGCGAAGAGCTTTGGTAAATAATATTAAACTTCCAAAAATATTCGATATAGCCGGGGCAAAACCTTGGGAAGTAAAAGAAATGCTAATTGATACATTGCAACTCTGGAAATTTGGCGATTATAAACATTACACTTCGCTTTCGCTGTTGTGCGAATTATTTAACATTCCAACACCAAAAGATGATATTGATGGCAGCCAGGTTTGTACTATTTATTGGGAAGAGAATGATTTAGACAGGATAGTAAAATATTGCGAAAAGGATACTTTGGCTGTTGCAAATTTACTTTTGAAATACAAAGGCGATAAAATTATTCCGTTTGAGAATTTGGAGAGTGTTTAAGGGGAAATGTGAGTGAAAATTGAATACTGTTCTTTTCATGCCAATTATGACTGCGACTGAAAACTTCCCTCAACCATCTTTCCTTAAAACTTCATCATTCTGTCAATCTCGCGTTTCGAATCTTTAAGTTTTAGCGATTCGCGTTTGTCGTAAGTTTTTTTACCCCGGGCCAATGCTATTTCCAGTTTTGCCAATCCTTTGCTATTTACAAAAAGCTTAGTAGTAATTATGGTTAACCCCGATTCTTTTACTTTTTTATCGAGTTTTAAAAGTTCTTTTTTATTCAGTAAAAGTTTTCGGTCGCGTTTGGCAATGTGGTTGTTACAAGTTCCCATTTCGTACTCGGCAATGTGCAGGTTTTTAACGTAAATTTCGCCGTTAATAAACTGGCAATACGAATCGGACATGTTTACTTTTCCATTTCTTATCGATTTTATTTCGGTTCCAACAAGCATCATTCCGGCCACAAAGCGTTCTATCAACTCGTATTCAAAAGTTGCCTTTCGGTTTCGAATGCTAATATTTTGTATTTTATGTGCCATTAATAATAAACCATTAATAATTTCGAAAGAATTATGCTTAAAAAGCTGAAAGCTAAAAAGTTAATTGCAATTGTTGTTGTTGTGTAATTGCTTGTTTTGTCGTCTGGAAAAACCAGTAAACTTTTTACTCCAAGCCAAAAAATATAGAAACTGAATAATCCCAAAATGTCTATTACATATAAAAACGGAAATAATCCGGTGATAACTGAAACCATTAAAAAAGGAGTTAAAGAATAGATCACAAGTTTTCTCGAAACTTCTATATTTTTTTCGCCACCAAAAGTTTTAATTAATTCGTTTGTAAAAAGTACAGCTATCAAATATTGAAGTACAAATAAAACAACTTCACGTATTGATTTCAATAATGCAAATCCGATGTAGAAATGGTTGCTTTTAAAAAGTTCGCCCAAAAAAACAGCAATAGAAACCACAATTAAATACGGTAAAAAATATCCCAATAAAAGATTGAGTTTACCATCTTGTTTTCCTTTAATTGAAACCCAAAACAATTTTGGATTAAGAATTAATTCTTTACTTGTATTTATTATTTTCTGAACGGAAAACTTCATTTACTTTTTAATTTGTGGCAAAAATACATTTTAAAACAAAATTTTGGGAAATAAAGATAATTTTATCGCGATAGTTTTTTTTCACTCAACAAATTTTGTAAAGCAAACATTTCATCGCGCAATCTTGCTGCTTCAATAAAGTCGAGTTCTTTGGCAGCAATTTTCATTTGTTTTTTTGTTTTTAGAACAGCTTTTTCGAGGCCTTCTGCACTCATGTATTGAACTACAGGATCAGCGGCAATGTCTGGGTGTCCCATTCCACCCGAATATTCGGGTTGCTTGTCGCTGCGGTATTCATATCCAATTATCTCGCGGGTTGGTTTTATTATTTGCTTTGGAGTGATGTTGTTTTTTACGTTGTATTTAAGCTGTTTTTCGCGTCGATAATTTGTAGAGTCAATGGTTTTCTGCATCGACTTTGTAATTTTATCGGCATACATTATAACCTGTCCGTTTATATTTCTGGCTGCCCGACCCGATGTTTGTGTTAAGGAACGTTCCGATCGTAAAAATCCCTCTTTATCGGCATCTAAAATGGCTACCAGCGAAACTTCTGGTAAATCCAATCCTTCCCGTAACAGATTAATTCCCACAAGTACATCAAACTCACCTTTCCTTAATTGTTCCAAAATTTCAACTCGTTCCATTGTATCTACATCAGAATGAATGTACCGGGTTTTTACACCCATATTTACAAGGTATTTCGAAAGTTCTTCGGCCATTCGCTTTGTTAAGGTTGTAACTAACACACGCTCATTTTTTTCAACTCGTAGATTAATCTCGTGCATTAAATCATCTATTTGATTGGTACTTGGACGTACATCAATTAACGGATCTAATAAACCGGTTGGTCTGATAATCTGTTCCACAACAACACCTTCACATTTTTCCAATTCATAATCGGCAGGAGTTGCACTAACATATATAACTTGTTCTGTTAGACCTTCAAATTCTTCAAATTTTAACGGTCGGTTATCAATGGCGGCTGGTAGTCTAAAACCATAATCAACTAAATTCATTTTTCTTGAATTGTCGCCGCCATACATGGCACGAACCTGCGAGATGGTTACATGGCTTTCGTCGATAATGGTTAAAAAATCGCTGGGAAAATAGTCGAGTAAACAAAATGGGCGAGTACCCGGTTTCCGTCCATCAAAATAGCGCGAATAATTTTCAATACCCGGACAATAACCAAGTTCGCGCATCATTTCTATATCGTATTCAACACGTTCCTGAATTCGTTTTGCTTCCAGAGGTTTCCCAATTTCTTTGAAAAAATCGATATGTGCAATTAAATCATCCTGAATTTGGTAGATAGCAGATTTCATTCTATCCTTGGTTGTCACAAAAATATTTGCCGGATAAATAATTGCCTCGTCCATGTTCCGAAATGTTTGACCTGAAATTGGGTCGAAAGCAAATATCTCCTCAATTTCGTCTCCCCAAAAAACTATTCGGATTCCTTCGTCGGCATAAGCCGGATAAATATCAACAGTATCTCCTTTTACTCTGAAGTTTCCACGCTCAAAATCTACTTCGCTTCTCGAATATAAAGCATCAACTAATTTACGAAGCAATGCATTTCGCGAAACTTGCTCTCCCAATTTTATTGTTGAAACATTTTCATGAAAATCTTCCGGGTTTCCAATTCCATATAAACACGAAACGGAAGAAACAACAATCACATCTCTTCTCCCTGAAAGTAGAGCAGATGTTGTACTTAATCTTAATTTTTCGATATCCTTGTTTATCGAAAGGTCTTTTTCGATGTAGGTGTTAGTGGTTGGTAAATATGCTTCGGGCTGGTAATAATCGTAGTACGAAACAAAATACTCCACGGCATTGTCCGGAAAAAATTGTTTCATTTCGCTGTAAAGTTGTGCTGCAAGAGTTTTGTTGTGACTTAAAACCAAAGTTGGTCGCTTCACCTCTTCAATAACATTTGCTACGGTAAACGTTTTACCCGAACCGGTAACTCCCAATAAAGTTTGAAACCTTTCGCCTTCCCGTAATCCGGCAACCAACTGTTTTATCGCCTCCGGTTGATCGCCGGTTGGTTTATAATCCGAAACTATTTTAAACTCTTTTCCCATTTCTATTTCTTAAACTATTGCCAAATTTATTTTGGAGTCAACCGTTTGTAATTATAGGTTTAACACGATTAAACTGATTTTTTGTATTTTTTGTCATTAATAATAACTTTGTTAGTTATTAGTTGGACGCTAATATAATTTTTAAATTTTAAGATAATGAAAAAAGCTCGTCTTTTTATCGTACTCGTATGCCTTTTGGCAGCCTCTAATTATTTGTTGGCACAAGAAGCACAAACAACTTCAACACGGGTTGATACCAAAGGATTTTATATAGGGGCACAAGCATCGACCAACGGCTGGGGATTCGATTTAAAGTATGTTTTCAATAAAATTATAAGTTTAAAAACAGGTGTTGAAACTTTATCTGTTTTGCATGATTTTAATTTTGATGAGAACGATATTTCATACGGTGCAAGTTTAAATTACAACACCGGAGGTTTGTTTTTATTGACCGATTTAAATTTTACCAAAAATTTGTATTTATCAATGGGTGCGGCAATAAATTCATTAAATCCCGAAATAAAAGGTCAGGCTAATAGCGATCTGGAGTATGGAGATATAATAATTCCTGCCGATAAAGTTGGAGAATTTAGTTTGAGTTTAACGCCAGCTTATAAAATTTCGCCTTACGCAGCACTGGGATTCAGAAGTTTTCTCGGAAAAAAAGAGCGATTATCTTATAATTTGGAAACTGGGTTTTATTATTTAGGATCGCCAAACATTGAAATTGAAGCGACAGGATTGCTTGCACCAACTGCAGATCCTGCACATGGACAAGAACAAGTTTTGGAAAATCAATTTAGTCAATATAAATTTTATCCGGTTGTTAAATTTGGTGTTGCCATCAAATTATTTTAATGAATAAACAATTAAATTGAAAGTTATGAAAAATAATTTTGTATTAAATAGGGTTAATTTATTTGCATGGATGTTTGTAATAATCACGTTTTCGGGTTGTAGCGAATATCTAAATAATCCGCTAATTGACAAAGAAACCGGAGAAGATCTAAATCTTTTAATTATTGATTTTAATTTCTTTTCAACAAGTATGACATACAAATTTATTGATGCTGCCGATGGAAGTTTAATTACTCAGGAAGCAAACATTAGTTTTTCAGGTCTGAACAAGAATGACATCATCACTTTCGCCGGCGAGAAAAAAGATGGTTTTCAAACTTCAATGGGTCAATTGGAATTAACAATCGACCCGAATGTTTTAATTTCAGAAAATACACCTTTTGAATTTGCCATAAATGTAAATATTGATGGTTATAACTCGCTGTCAAAAGGAATTCAAATTCAAAACGAAGGAAAAAAGACTTATGAATTGTATTTATCGAAAATTAACAACGACGAAGAAACAGATGTTATTGGAGATATTAATTTTAGTCTTATTAAAAGCGCCGTTCAATCAAGTTCATCGCTGTTAAAATCGGCTGGCGACGAAGATAAACATTACACCATAAGTTTTTCGGTAAATGCAGCCGATTTATTGCAGTTTGAAGACGAGAACGGAAAAATGTTTTTAAATATTGATGAGATAAAAGAAGCCTACAATAATTCTATTCTGGAAAGTATTCCATTTATCGTTTTTAAGCTTATTAGTTCATTTGATTTTGTGCCGGGAATAGAACTTGTAAACATTGACGGAGTTAATAGAAGTGTCCTTTTTCAAATTTTAGAAACCGGATTGGTAAACCGGGTTTTAATTTTAGGTGAAGAAGTTGTAAAATTAAACGACGGAAAAATTCTAATTAGTAGCAATTATACGGGTGATAATCTACCGGCTATTTTTGGTTTTACCGAATTTGAAAGTGGTAGCTGGAATATATTGGGTTCCGAAATTGTACAAGATGAACTTAAACAGAGTTTCACCCTGGCCAATGTTATTGAAGATTCGGTTTGCGAAACCGGAGGTAACATTTCTTTCCATTCAAATATGATTTCCAGTTTTTCAATAGACGCCGATTTATACGATTTGAACAATAATTATGTGACCACGATGAATTTTAAAGGAAATTTTCCTGAAACATTTTTGTTGGAAAATATTCCACAAATGCCGTTAATAGCTAAGTTTCGAAATAATAACCCCGCTTTTGCTCCCATACCTTCGATAGAAATTGAAGATTTTTGTTCAGGAAATTTTGAAGTGGAGGTGAGCAAATCTGAAGATTATATTGAATACCAAATTGTTTTGAAAGCCTTGTGTGAAGATAACCCAGACATTGCAATTGCCCCAACTTACAATGCCGAGATTAGACTTAAAAATAGCGATGATCTCTGGCAAGGAATTACGATGACAGGTGGAGTGGCAAACGTATTAGGGATGCAAAATCAAGAGTACGAACTTCGTTTGTTATGGGACAGTGAATGGGAGTATTCAACGTATTTTACCAAATTCGACGCCGATGGAAATTATCTCGGACCAGTTGAAGAAGGTGCATCGGTGGTATCTAAAATTTTAGAGGATAGAAGAATACAAATTAGTGTTGAAAAAATATTTAGTCAAAGTATTTGCAGCGATCTAATCTAACCGTTTATTATCGGGTAAGTGTAAAATACACTGGGAAATGGTCGCTTATTCCGCCATAATAGTTGGGTCCTCCGTAAGTTCGATTGGGAGAAATCTGTCCATCTTTATTTTTAAATTCCATCCATTCTTTATGAAAAAAAAATCCTTTTTTATCGGTACATTGAAACCCTTTTTTGTCTAACAAATTTGAGGATACAACCATATTGTCCAACATATTCCAATTACCCCGGTACAAATACGAGCCTTTTTTATTTGCATGAATTGGATACATTAGATTTACAAAATTGGCATTTGTAACTTCGGGTTTTTGAGCCATTAAAGTTTCCGCTAAACTTTTATTTGAAGGCTCATCGTTCATATCTCCCAAAACAATAATTTTAGCAGATGCTTTGGTTTCTTGAATTGAATCGATTTTATTTTTCAGAATTGTTGCAACTTCAATTCGCTTGGCTTCGGTTTTTTCAGTACCACCAATTCTCGATGGCCAATGATTTACAAAAACATGAAACTCCTCTCTGTTTCTTGTCTTTCCTTTTACATATAAAATGTCGCGTGTAAAATAATTGGGTTCGTTTTTAAAATTTACTTTTATTGGGAAACTATTAATAACTTTAAATTCTTCAGGGCGATAAATTAATGCACAATCAATACCTCTAAAATCAGGACTTTCGTAATGAACGATTATGTATTTGCCATTTGCCAGATTTTCTGAATTCACCAAATCCACTAATACTTTTTTGTTTTCCACTTCGCAAAGTCCGATAATTTCCGGCAATTCATTTTCGTTAATCGATTTTAAAACACGCGATAAATCTTCCAGTTTTTTCGAATATCGATCCGCGTTCCAATTTTTCTCACTTTCAGGCATAAATTCTTCATCTTTTTTCCCCGGTTCATCTTCCAAATCGAAAAGATTTTCGACATTATAAAAGGCTACTGTGAGGTTTCGCTTGCTTTTATATTTATTATTTGAGCATGAGAATAGAATGAACATCGAAAGAATAAAAGTGGTGGCATAAAAAAATCGTTTCATATAAAGTACTTTATTAAATATTTTGTCCAATGGTTACTTCATAATAATTGGTAACAAGCTTCGACATCATTCCAGCCGATTTTGCAGCTTGCATTCCCAAATCTCCATCTTCAAAAACTTCACAGAATTTAGGCTCAATCTCTAATAATTCGGCACATTTAAGAAATGTTTCGGGGTGAGGTTTTGCATGTGTTATATCATTGCTCGAAACCAAAATGTCAAAATATTTGTCTAAGCCAAGAATATTCATAGTCTTCCAGGCAAGGCGATTGTAACCACCTGTACCAACTGCCATTGGTAATTTTCCATGATATTTTTTTGCCAATTCAACAACTGGCACAATTGGTTTCATTTTGTGCATTATTTTTTCGTACTCCTGTTCTTTGAAATGCCCAACCTTTTCGGCATCCATTTTTGTTTTAAAAATTTCGTTTAACTTTTCTATGGTTCCAACAGCCGGTATTCCGGCAAGCGTTGCAAAAAGTTCTGGGGTGAAATTAATGCCGTATTCTGTTAGAATATTTTTATAGGCCCAAAAATGAACCGGCATAGTATCGGCCAATGTTCCATCTAAATCAAAAATTAAGGCTTTTGCTTTAGGATTTATTTCTAATTTCTTCACAATATTTCGTTTTATAAATTGCAAAACTACTTAATTAATCACTTTCAATCTTCCGACGGCATTTTAATTTTTAACAATAAATAAAAATTCTCAACTTTGTATTTTATTAAAAAACATATTGATGAGCGATACATTTCTATACACACTTCCGCAATGGTTTATTTTTGCAGGTATTTTTGTGGTAACTTATGGTTGGGTTGAAGACAAAAAACCATTTCGAATAATTGGGGCACTAATCCTTTTTCTGTTGGGTATTTATTCACTATTTATTCTTTTGGGTGATTCTTTTGCCGCGAGCCAATTTTTAACACCCGAAGAAATTGCAAGCGAAGTGTTTGATGACGAAATTATAGATGAAATCCCTTTTGAGGCAAAATTGGTTCCTGCTTATTGGAGCTTTGTGCTTGCGGCAGTTTTTACACTTCCTGCTATTTTTCTTGACATAAAAAACAACAAAAATTATCGGTGGTTTATAACTTCTGCCGGATTAATTGCACTATTTGGTTTTTTTATAATTATAGGTGCAGTAAGAACTTTGTAAATTCCACAAACGTTTTTCAAATTTAATATGTTAGGTAATTGTCAAAAATTGTTTCAATTTGATAACAATTTGTAGATAATAACTCATCAAAACCTTATCTTGCACTCAAAATTATTGCATTTTAATATTTTGAATTATATCATCATTAATAGAAAATTATGAATCCACAAGCTGAAGAACTCAACAAAATTATTCGGGAAAAAAGTAGTACTGTTTTTGAACTTCTTTCAGAAAAAGGAAAAGCAATCTTTTTCCCGAAAAAAGGAATTCTGGGACAAACAGCCGAAGCAAAAGGAACAAAAATAAATGCAACAATTGGCGCCGCCATCGAAGATGATGGTTCTCCAATGCGTTTAGAAGCCATTGCCTCGAAAATTAATATGGATCCGGCGCTTGTTTTTCCGTACGCACCCAGTTTTGGCCGACCTGATCTTCGTGCAAAATGGAGAAGTATGATTTACGATAAAAACCCGTCGTTGCGAAATACCGAAATTAGTTTACCGGTGGTAACAAATGCTTTAACACACGGAATTAGTATGGCGGGGTACCTGTTTTGTGATCCGGGTGACGAAGTGATCGTTCCCGATTTATTTTGGGGAAATTACAACTTAACACTTAACAATGGTTACGGAGCCGAATTGGTGAAATTCAACCTTTTTAAAAATGGAAAATTTGATCTGGAAGCTTTTGAAACAAAATTAAATGAAGGCGGAATTGGTAAAAAAGTACTTATTTTAAATTTCCCTAATAATCCTTCGGGATATACTCCAACCCAGGATGATACAGATTCCATTGTAGAAATTATCAAAAATGCAGCAGTTAAAGGGAACAAAATTGTAGCCATTACCGATGATGCATATTTTGGTTTGGTTTACGAAAAAGGAATTGCCAGCGAAAGTATTTTTTCAGCATTAAGCAATTTGCACGAAAATATTTTAGCTGTAAAAATTGACGGAGCCACCAAAGAAGATTATGTATGGGGTTTAAGAGTAGGTTTTATTACCTACGGAACTAAAAATGGCGATGCAGAATTATATAGTGCACTCGAAGCTAAAACTGCCGGTGCTATCCGCGGAAATATTTCTAACTCGGCAAACCTCTCGCAATCGTTGGTGCTAAGTGCATTTAACAGCGAAGAATATGCCGGACAGAAAATGGCGAAGTTCAACATAATGAAACAGAGGTACGATGCAGTAAAAGAAGCGTTGAAAGAAGAAAAATATAAAGAAGTATATACTGCAATCCCATTCAATTCAGGTTATTTTATGTGCGTTCAACTTGCCGAAGGTTTGGTCGGCAACGAAGTTCGTAAAGTACTGATTGAAAAATACAGTATCGGTTTAATTAGTTTGGGCAATGTTTTACGAATTGCATATTCGGCAGTGGCAGCAAAAGATGTAAAAGATATGTTCGAAGGAATTTATAAAGCTTGTAAAGATTGTAGTTAGAGGAAAGTATTCAGTTTTTAGTCTCAGTTTTCAGTAAAAAAAAAGCCGCTTCAAAATAAAATTGAAACGGCTTTTTTAATAGTGACCAATAGCTTTAGGTTTGTAGCAATTTTAAGCAAACAAATTCTCGTCCCTAATAATCATTAAAATAGCCGAGTAAGGTAAAATAATGTACTTCTCGTTATTGAACTCGATTTCGTGTCCGCTTTTATTTAAATAAACTGCCAAATCGCCAATGTGCGTTTGCAAAGGCAAGTATTTTATGTCGTTCTGTTTTTCTTTCCAATGTTCATCCTCTTCCGAAACCGAAGGAATAGGGTAGCCCGGTCCAACTTTTACAATATAACCGCTCTGTACTTTTTCATTTTCCTGCACACTTGGCGGTAAATACAATCCCGATTTTGTTTTTCCCGACGGATTTTTAGGTTTTACCAATACCCGGTCGCCAACCATAATAAATTTATCAAGGTCTTTTTCTTCAATTACTAGAGACATATCTTATTTTATTTTGAAAAGTAAAGATAAAATTATCTATTCATTTAATCCATTTTGAAGGAGCAACATTTGTTGGAACATTAGAATATTTGATTAAAAATTAATAAATAATAAAAATATATGATATGAAAAAATGTTTTTTATTTCAATTCAGAGAAGAAGATTAATTGCATAATTAGAATTATCGCACAAATTGTTCGATTATTTGCTAAATGCTAAATTTTTTAAACAGCAGTTAATCAGTGTGTT
>Ga0307989_1000469_pt1 | contig 26386 bp, 15 predicted proteins | sample EllFjometagen185_FD_203164 | JGI IMG/M metagenome (GOLD analysis project Ga0307989, IMG submission 203164) | Marine microbial communities from Ellis Fjord, Antarctic Ocean - #185 | ecosystem: Environmental > Aquatic > Marine > Unclassified | place: Southern Ocean | collected 2014-10-08 | reverse complement strand
TGCCAATAAATACGTCGGGCAGGCTAAAATGGGCAGGCTAAGTTTAGCAACCTGCAAGAATGCTCTGCATCCTGCTTCACAGGTAGCGGTTCAAGAGCTGGGAGGTGACACGGGGATTTTCAGTCCCTTTGTTGGGCTTTGTAAGTGGTTGTGTATCAGGGTGTTGGAGGGGGTAGGGGTTTAGCGTGTGCAGTATATGTGCAAACAAAGAGCAAATAATTCTAGAATTCTGCATCATTTTTAAATCCAGACACAATTGGGCACTATTATCTATTTCACAGCCTATTGAATTGAGTATTTTGACTGATCTCTTCCAACTAAGTTAGGTCAATACCAAACTTATAATTTTAGATTGAGCATATGATTAAATCACAAATTAAGCAAATAATAGAGAACTATGAGCTGGGTGGTCTTCAGAATTATGAAGAGTTATCACCCGGATATGCGAACCGAAACTATAGAGTAGAGACGAGTTCAGGTGTCATCCTCTTGCGATGGGTCCTTGAAAAGAATATCCAGGACATCCAAAAAGAGTTGGATCTATTGCTAGGCCTAAAAAGTGTAAAATTTCCAACGGCTTATCCGATTAGCAAAAAAGATGGAAAGCATATTACAGAATTGTCTGTTGGATTTGTAGTCCTCTACGATTTTATACAGGGTCAACATCCTGATCTTGGTACTGCTCAGGCTCACTCAATTGGGGAAGCCTTAGGTAAACTTAGTGTCTTCAAGCCTCCTAAAGATTTCAAGCGCGCTAATACGATTAATCTAGAGGGATGTATCAATCTTGCTCAGGAACTAGATGCCGCTGCTAGCCCTATACCTGATATTTTTAGATATTTCAAAAATCAAACAGAATTCTTTAAGACTCATGTCGATATTGGACTTCCAAAGGGATTAATCCATGCGGACATCTTTCCGGACAACACGATTTTCGATGGCGAAAACCTCAAGGCTATCATTGATTTTGAAGAGGCTTGTTGGGACGAGTTGATATTTGATCTATCGATGGCAATCAACGGGTTCTGCTTCCCGAAAAATAAGCTATCTTACAACTTCCTAGAGTCAATCATCAATGGCTATCTGATGCACAGGAAATTGACTCCAGAAGAGTGGGAAGCATTGCCCATTTATATCGCATGGACTGCTCACGGAATGTTGAGTTGGCATTTGGAGCGATTATCGCAAATTCACTCGGAGAGACAGGAAAATCGTGTCCGCGAGCTCATGAGCAGGGTGGTAGATATTCTTGATAGGGAAGTGAGAGTCTCACAAAGCATCCGAACAATCAGAGAAACTATTTAATAACAGCACCTTAAGATTCTCCTTTGGGACACTATTATTTGGGGTAGTTGCTAGTAGTCAATTAAATGTTGACTAAAGTACATGTATGAGTTATGCTTAATGCAAACGATTGCATAAAAATATTGACAAGCATTTGTGCACGGATTATAATTGATGCAAACGATTGCATAGCCAGATTTGTGAAATTAACACAGGTTTGGAAAGCTCGATGATCAATAGGAAAACTATTGTCTAGAATAATACCAAAGAAGGAGAGGTAAAATGAGAATGAAGCAACTATTTGTTTTGGTCCTTATCCCTGTCGTCTTTCTCTTCACGTATTGCGAAGAGGATGATCCAGAGGAAGTACTCGAACCACCAGTGGTAACAAGCTTGTCAACCACAAGCGCATATTCAGGTGAACCTGTTACAATCACAGGCTCAAATTTCAATCCTGTATTAAATATGAATTTAGTGGAACTTGCTGGCAAAACTACGACCGTAACTGAATCTGTTACTCCAAGTTCAGGTACAGAGACAACTCTGACAATTGCAGTACCGACACTGAGTTTATCTGGCGAGACTATTGACGCGTATGTTTCTGTTCGTAACCTTGCATTGGATTTGGCTAGTGATAGTTTAGAAATGACTGTGAAGCCAATTTTTAATGTCGATTCTGTCTCAGGCCTACCTAAAACTAAGGGTGGAATCGCCTTTGATGGAGAGGGTAAACTTTACGTGCGAGGTCAGGATCCAGGCCATATCTATGTGGTCGGTCCAAACGGCAGTAATAGATATTGGGGACAAACCACCTGGGGTGAAGGCGAGATGATCGTTGGACCCGATGACTACCTGTATGCAGCAGTTGTATGGGGCACATTTGGTGTCGAAAGAATCTCCTTAGCTTCCGAGGGTGATGGCGTGCAATACATTCCTGATACAGATATAGACAACCCCTTCTGCCTCGACTTTGACGCTGATGGGAACCTTTATGTCGGAACTGCAGATGGTGGGTTCTGGCGTCGTAATTCTGATGGCAGTGTCCTTCAAATCCTTTCCAATCAAGGATGGGGAGCTCCAACTCGGTTGAATGGTGATTACGTTTATTGGTATACGAGGAGCGATTCCGGAACTAATGGTCTCTATCGTGCACTACTTCCAGCCGCAACTAGCAACGACACAATAGCCACGAGCGATATTGAAACTATCCTCAAAACCGAGGAATTCTCACCAAGTTGTCTTGCAGTCGACAGCTTTGGCAATGTCTATCTCGCTGTTGGTTGGGGGAAAACGATGCTGACTCGCATAACCCCTACAGGAGCTGTAGAGGAGCTAATCGAGCTTCCCACCGAAAATCCGAATAAATTAACATTCCATGGTGATGTTCTTTATATCACGCAGGGCAATCAGGGTAATGAGATTTGGTCACTGTACCTTGGTGATGGTTATGGGGAATCTGCCACACCACGATATATGTGGTAAAGGTTCCATCTCGTTATAATCAGGGCTTCCTAATTGGAAGCCCTGATTTCAATTAATTATTTTGGATTTTACCGTGTCCACCCGGTGAAGGTGCCTAGGTCATTATCTGTATCATCTTGAGAAAGGCATGACTAATGAAATATCAAAATCGTCGTATAACTATGCAAAATATTTCGAAAGTTCTGATGATTTCGATGCTGTTTATCAGCCTGCAGAGCCCGCTCATTGCTGGTGTTACTGGTAAAATTGCTGGGCGTGTAATTGACACTGATAATGGAGAGGGATTACCCGGTGTCAATATCGTTGTCGATGGTACGAATTTGGGTGCACAAACTGATCTAGAGGGTGATTATTACATAACAAATGTGCCTCCTGGAGAATTTGATATTACTGCTTCCATGATTGGCTATCAATCTGTGACAATAACAGGTGTATACGTAATCATAGACCATACCGCGCGAACCAATTTTTCTTTGACTACAAAAGTTTTGGAGGGTGGTGAAGTCGTTGTCATTGCTGATCGAAAAGTCATAGTCATGGACCGTTCTGCAAGTGAAATCAGTGTTTCAGGTGAAGACATGATTGCTGTACCAATAGTCCGGGATGTTAAAGATTATCTTGATCTTGAAGCTGGTTTTGATGAAAACCGTCTGCGTGGGGGAGGATTCGATCAAACTGCTTTAATGGTAGATGGTTTGTCAGTCATTGACAACCGGAGCAATGAGCCCATAATGATGGTGAATCTCTCTGCCGTTGATCAGATCAATGTTATCAAGGGTGGCTTCAATGCAGAATATGGGAATATCCGTTCGGGTTTAATAAATGTGGTCACAAAGGACGGTTCGCCGGAAACTTACAACGGTTCAATCGATTTTCAGATCAACCCTGCAGGACTTAAGCACGGGGGCAACAGTCTATTTAGTCCAGATAACTATTACCTGAAACCTTTTTTAGACCCGCTGGTGATGTGGACAGGGACAAAAGATGGAGGTTGGACCGAGGAGCAACAGGCCAGTTACCCATATTTTGAGGGATGGAACGCCATCTCCAATAGAACGATCGGTGATTCAGATCCAAACAATGATATGGATCCTCGGGAAGCTCGAGACCTATTTCTGTGGTATCACAGAGTTGAGGGTTCTGAGGAGTTGGGACAGCAGGAAGGGCAATATGGTCATTTGCCTGACTACAATCTTGACATCTCTTTTAGTGGACCCATTCCATTACTTACAAAACGCCTTTGGGATGTGAATTTCTTTTTTAGTCACCATAGCCGTCTTGAAATGTTCGCCCTACCCACGAGCAGGGACTATTTCAAAGAAGCAAATAGTCAGCTTAAACTCGTTTTTAGACCAATGGCAAAGATGAAAATGAAATTGGAAGCGCTATATGGCGAGATCAACACCGTTACACAGGATCCAGAAGGTGGTGGATTTAATTATTATCTGAACTCAGCAACCGACATTTTTAACCATTATATGGCCAACAGTGATGCCTATGCCAATGGTGGTGGTGGTTCCCTCTACTGGCCAGAAGCACTGAGTCCCTTCGATATCTATCGAAATATGTTGGGCTTTAGCATGGATTATGTTGTGAATCAGAACACCTTTTATAGTCTAAGGATTTCTAATACCAGCATTAAAAATAGAGCCTTGGGACCCCAGGATATGAGGGATACAACAATTCTGCGTTATTTCGGTTCGCAGGGTGTAACGGAAGCTCCTTACGGATTTATTGTTGATGACCGCTATACTCCAAGCGGTGATAACATGGTATTTGCCTCTCTCGGTGGTGTAGCCAGGGATCATACCTCAACGAGTAATCTAAATGTAAAATTCGATCTAACGAGTCAGTTGAATAAGCGACACGAGCTCAAGAGTGGCTTCGAGTTGAACTATGACGACTTGAATAGTGATTACTCTACCAGCTACGATTATGCTCCCCCGAATAACTGGCGAGCACAGTCGCTGAGTTCTCCCCTAAGAGTTGGGGCCTATGTACAGGACAAGATCGAGATCGAAGGGCTTATTGCAAACATAGGTCTCAGAGTTGATTTGAATGAACCCAACAAGGATTGGTACACGGTTGATCGTTACAACGCTAACTTTTCTTCAACCAAGAAATATGACTTTGAGGAAGTAGTTCCAACTGAACCCGCCAAAGGAAAAATCAAACTCTCACCCCGTCTTGGGATAAGTCATCCTGTTTCTGAGAAGGCAAAACTATTTTTTAATTATGGGCACTTCTATTCCATGCCCAGTAGTCTTGATATGTATGAAATCGGATACGGTACATTTTATGAGGGAATTACTTTCATAGGAAATCCCTCTATGGATATTCCCAGAACAACAGCCTATGAACTGGGAGTGGAATTTGTGCTTAACAACGTGATCCTCCTCCACGCTTCCGGCTATTACAAGGATGTGGCAAACCAGAGTGGTTATGTGCGTTATGTCAGTATAGACGGAAGTGTGAACTACCAGACTGTGGAAAACGCGAATTACGAAGATATCCGCGGTTTCGAAATGCGCTTTGAAAAGCGATCAGGAGATTGGATAACGGGTTGGCTTAATTTTGATTATGTTGTTCGCTCCTCAGGATATTTTGGTCGTCAGGCTTACTATGAAGACCCCAGGTCAGATGCCAGATATAGTGCGCAGAATCCATTGCAGGAAAAACCTTTAGCACGCCCGGTTGCTCGGTCAAATATGAATTTCCACACCCCAGACCATTTCGGTCCTAAACTTTTTGGTCATCGGATCTTCAAAGATTTACAAATGTCGGTTCTCTTCAAATGGAAAGCGGGAGACTACATGACATGGGATCCGCTTGAAACATTTAAGCTTTCTTCCAATGTCCAGTGGGAGGACAGATTAGGCGCTGATCTACGTCTTTCGAAAGATTTCCCCCTTTCCTCTTCGAGGGTAAATGCATTTCTGGATGTCCAAAACTTCCTTGGCCTACAGTATATGAGCATGGCTGCTTTCGATGGGGGGGATGATTTCCGAGATTACATGTACAGTTTACATCTGCCCATGTATGAGGGGCAAATATACCAGGATGCAGGATTTGAAAGCGGGGATGATCGTGTCGGGGATACAGATAAGGAACACATCAATATGCCGAATCGGGCGTTTCTCCTGGATCTGAATCCAAGAAGGTTCACCTTTGGTCTTAGAGTTAATTTTTAAGGGAGTATGGACAATGAATAATAGATCAGCAAACAGACATCTACTAAATATCGTCCTACTACTTTGTTTGAGTATGTTCAGTTTACAGGCAGGTACCTTCAAGTGGGCCCGGATTGGAAACATCGAAGTGAAGGTGGTTGACAATACCGATCAGGATCAGCTAGCTGGTAGTCGTTCTGCATATTATTACTACGATGACTACTGGGTGCCACTGATTTACAATGCCGGATGGCATCTGGGTGTAAAGGACTGGACGGATGCGAATGGAAATTTGTGGAACCACCGTGTTGTCGGACCGGCTACAGCTGGTGCCAATGAGATCAATAATACATTTCCCATAGAGGATGAGGACGGATTAACACTGCGCCGCTATTTGAGACATGAGCCACCTATAGTGAAGGTTAATGGTGAGATACTAAGCGATGCATTTCCATTATCTGGAGATTTTGTTGATCCTGATTATATACCTGGTACCGCTGATATGATGTTTGAGAGCAAGGTGAACACAATTATAGGCTTAACTCTGGACCAGCGGGCCTTTGTTTGGAGTAGTCCTGATTACGATGATTTTATTATCTACGATTGGACATTTACCAACACAGGCAATGTTGATATGGATGAAGAAATCGAACTTCCCAATCAGACCCTGGAAGATGTGTACTTCATGCGTATGAATAATTTTTACGCTCCTGGTAGGGGTGAACCATGGTATTCAACCTATGGAGAAAGACTGGGCGATTCTCTCCGCATGATGTACGCATATCCAGCTAGAGGTTCCAAAAGCGATTATGACGATTATGGTGGTCCAGATGCTGGGAGTGATTTTCTAAGTTCAGCTTTCCATGTTGGTGAAACAATTCTACATGTGGATACTTCACCCTCGGACAAAAATGATAATTGGGCTCAACCAGCCATCTCAGGTGTAAATACAGCGGAGCTCAAATACTTAAAATTTGAAGCAGCTAACTATAGCCCAAGCGACATTGCCAAAGTTTACGATGTGATGGAAAATGGATTTGGAAATGCACCATATAATCTCCCATACCAGACAGATAATGTTTATGCAGGTAGCAAGCACAGCGAGCGAATGGATGAACAAGGTTTTAAATTCCCTGATGAAGTTCCCTGGTGGCTTTGGCGAGCTGTTACACACGCCTCAATGGGTCCCTACACGCTCGGGTCTGGCGAGTCTATTCGGGTTGTATTTGCCCTGGTTGTAGGAACTATAAGTCCTGAGCTGGGCCAAAGTGTTGGAGAAGACTGGGCACAGGGTATCGCAACCTGGGACGGCTTGGACATTTTACCACCTCCATCCCAAGACAATCCCGACCTATATGACGATATGAATGATTGGGCTAAAGACAGTTGGGTTTCCACGGGAAGGGATTCACTCTTTAAAAATGCCTGGGCTGCACAGGTTGGTGTCCAAAATGACTATGATTTACCCGTTCCCCCCCGTCCTCCAAGTGTAGAAGTTACTGGTCGCCCGGATTTTATTGAGGTGAGTTGGGGTAGCGAGAGCGAACTGGATGCAGATTTCTCTGGCTATCGAGTATATCGCAGCCATCCTGATACAAGCTTTGTCGAGACATTTAGTTGCGGTGGTAATAGTGGAACTCCGGTGGTCCACCAATTTCAGGACACAACGGCTGTACCGGGTGTAGGATACTATTATTATGTCACTGCCTACGATGATGGATTGAGCAACGGTCCGAGCCCACATGGTGGTGTCCGCAGTTTGGAATCTGGTTGGAATATCAACCGCACCACAGCAGCTGTTTACCGTACTGAGGCACCAGGTGAGACACTTTCGGCGATTCGTGTGGTTCCAAATCCATTGAATCTTTCAGGCAATAATTGGCCTGGTGAAGAGGAAAAGGTCGTATTCAAGGGCTTGCCAGCACTTGCAACTATTAAGGTTTATACTGAAAGTGGTGATCTGGTAAAGACCCTGGAGCATGTGGATGAATCTGGAGCTGAACATTGGGGAGGTAACGTAAAGAACCTCCACACAGTTACGGAGAGTGGACAACGCCTTGCCAGCGGAATCTATATAGCCCATGTTACGGATAACGACACTGGAAACTCCGCAATGGTCAAATTTGTGATCGTAAGGTAAGCGTGGTCTAGGAATGGAGATGACGATGATAAATAGATTGAATACAAGAATCCTGCTGTTTGGACTAGTCTTCACGTTTGCTGTACTGCCTGTTCAGGCTGAACTCAAGAAGGTTGGTCAAACTGGATATCAGTTCTTGAAGATCGATGCAAATGCAAGAGGGGCTGCCATGGGTGGAGCTGTGACTCTCTCTGGGTTTGGGGCTGAGAATTTGTTCTATAATCCTGCTGGGATAGCCCTACAAAGCAGACGTATAGATGTGTTTACTAACCAGACACAATGGATTGCAGATATCTCATACATCACTGTGGGAGTGTCAAAGCGATTTGGGAGTATTGGTACCTTTGGATTTTCTTACCAGACCGCCGACTATGGCGATATTATCGGTACACAGGTAGCAGATAATGAATTTGGTTTTATAGAGACTGGGAGTGTCGATGTTGCTGCTAGTGCAATCGGATTTGCCTATGCCAAGAAGCTAACAGACAAGTTTTCTCTCGGTGGTCACATGCGTTATGCCAGTCAAAAGTTAGGTGAGAATCAAGTAGAAGGTGAGACCAAATCTAATACAACAAGTGGTTTGGTATGGGATTTTGGGACAATTTTTTATCCTAATGAGAGTAGCTTCCGATTCGGTATGAGTATTCGGAATTTCAGTCAGGAGATGATTTATGAGCAATTCAGTTTTGAGCTGCCCATAACGTTTACTCTTGGGATGGCTGCAGACGTTTTTGAAGTGCTGGGGGTGTCTAAAAACCAAACCTTGTTGCTTGCTCTTGATGCGGTTCATCCGAGGGACTATACCGAGCGCTTACACTTGGGGCTAGAGTACGGCTTGAACAATATGTTCTTTCTTAGATCTGGTTATAAGTTCAATTATGATTCTGAAGGTCTCTCCCTCGGTGCAGGGGTAAATGTCTCACTTGGTAACATTGGTACACATATTAGCTATGCTTTAAGCCAGGCTGGGGATTTTTCACCGGTTAATAGGATATCCATATCAGCTAGCTTCTAGCCAAATAAATTGAAGTGAATTGGAAAACGTTTGCTTCAATAAGCTTCAATCATCGCCTGCAATATCCAACGCGAAAAGAAGGTGGAGAGTATGTTTTTAGGCACAAATAATGGTACCCTGACAAGCGTCGTTCCACTGGTATTATTGGTTATACTGAGTATTCTGTTCATCCAAGAGTGTACTCCCGTACGAGAAGAGATACAGGCCGAGAGAACAAGAATTGAATTTCCAGATGTTTTGGATATTGAGGGTACTCCGCAGCATATTAATGATTTTGAAGCCTTCTTTTTTGCAGATCAGGGTGCTTGGTTTGGTTTTGCACTCCCTGACAGCAATGTTTCCAACGAATCTGCTGGTTTTGTTGGTCCGATGCTTATGTCTAGAGGTGAATGGGTTGGTAAGGCGTATGCTGCTCTGGAGGTAATGGAAGTCAAAGATGGTCATGCTCAAAATTTGCTTGACGGTGCTAAAAGGAAGAACTACTACTTGCCAGGGCGGATTCAATCTTCAGTAGTCTCCTCAAAAATTGATTTAACCCAAGCCTTATGGTTTGAAAGTCATCAATTTGCCATCATTCTCTCAACAATCAAAAATATATCAGCTGATCCAGTTAGTATTTCACTCAAGTGGAAAGGTGAATCCTGGTTGGAGAACATTTCATTTTTTAAGACGAACGCTTCGGTCATAGCCCTGCTAAAAAGCTCTGGAGATTTGCTTGGCATCCATATTCCCGACAGTCTAAGAGCTGATATTGATATTAACCAAGATGAGAAAAACTATGAGATCGCTTATTCGAAACAGCAATCTCTCAAGCCTGGTGAGGAGCGAAAATTTCCAGTTGTTATAAGTTTCTCTGAGGGTAACCAGATCGAACTGCAACAGCAAATATTAGATGATGCACAAAGGCTCCTCTTAAATACAGCTAAATCCAGTGAGGAGAGTGAAGCGAGATGGAATGGGTACATTAACTCCATTCTTGATTCTAAGTCGAATTTATTGAACGATCTCTCATTTCAACGAGTAGCCGTTAAGTCATTGGAAACCTTGATCACAAATTGGAGAGCAGCAAGAGGATCTCTGGAGCATGGAGGTCTATTCCCATCCGCATCAGTCTGGTATTTTAATGGATTTTGGGGCTGGGATTCATGGAAACATGCAGTCGCAATTGCCAGATTTGATCCAAAGCTTGCAGAAGAACAGATACTTACCATGTTCGATCACCAGGATAAGTATGGAATGATTGCTGATTGTGTATATGCAGACAGTACTGAGGACAATTGGCGCAATACCAAGCCTCCGCTTGCAGCCTGGTCAGTGAAAGAATTATACGAGATAAGTGAAAACTTGAATTTTGTAGAAAAGATTTATCCAAAGTTGGTTAAATACCATAAATGGTGGTATAAAAATCGTGATCATGATCAAAATGGATTGTGCGAATATGGTAGTACAGATGGCACAGTTGAGGCAGCAAAGTGGGAAAGTGGTGTTGATGATGGACTCCATTATGACTCCACTGCAATGGTTAGAAACAATGAGTTTGCATGGTCAATGGACCAGGAATCGGTGGATCTGAACGCCTATTTGTGGTTTGAGAAATTATGTCTCGCAGATTTGGCAGAAGCCTTGGATCGCCCGCAAGAAGCTAATCATTACAAAACACAAGCCGAACAGCTGGCAAAACAAATTAGAGAATTGATGTACGACACCGAATCTGGATTCTTCTATGACGTAAAACTTGATGACAAGTCCCAGATTAAAGTTTTTGGCCCACAGGGTTGGATACCCCTTTGGGTGGGATTAGCCACACAGGAACAAGCTGCTGCAGTTAGAATTCATATGATCGATCCCAATAAATTCGCTACCTACATTCCGTTCCCAACTGTCGCAAAGGACAATCCGGCATTCATGTCGGGATATTGGAGAGGACCGGTGTGGCTGGATCAGGCATTTTTCGCTGTCTCTGCTTTAAGGCGATATGGATATACAGAAGATGCAGATACTTTTTCAAGGCAGATTATTGAACGTGCAGAGGGTCTGCTGAATGCTACAGGTCCAATCCGTGAGAATTATAATCCACTTAATGGCGATGGAATGAAAGTAAATCATTTTTCCTGGTCAGCAGCCCACCTGCTCATGATGCAATGGCAATTGTAGGAGTGATGCGGGGTAAAAAATGAATATTATCCAAATTATTGAAGAAGTGGGTACTCCTTGCTATGTCTATGATACTGATTTCATTCGAGCACGACATAAAGATTTAAGTGAAGCGTTTCCCCAGGGTAAAACCCGGCTATTCTATGCAATGAAGGCACTTTCGAACCAGAAAATATTGAAGGTCATGCGCGAATTAGGCACAGGGGTTGACACTGTATCCCTTTTTGAGATTCGAATGGCTTTAGAAGCCGGATTTGAGCCAAATCAGATCATATTCACTCCCAACCTGGTTGATTTTTCTGAGTTGGAAAGGGCGGTTGAGATTGGGGTTGGTATAAATATCGAGAATTTATCCAATCTTGAAAAATTTGGAATAAGATATGGTGCTTCTGTACCCTGTTGTATTCGTTTTAATCCACATATCGCTCTAGAAAATGATGAGGAAAGCTCAACAGGATGGTACGAGCAATCTAAATTTGGTATTCCCTACGCTCAGTTTGGTAAGATCCTGGTACTCGTTTCAAAATATCAAATCCAGGTCGAGGGTCTGCACATTCATTCCAGCCATGTCATCATGCGAGATGATATTCTCCAGAGGAGTGCTGAATTGATGTTAGAGGCCGCTAAAAAACTCCCTAACCTTCAATTCCTCGATTTTGGTGGTGGATTGAATCCAAAACCCAAAAAAAATGAAGCTACTGATATTTATAAGGTTGGGCAGCAACTCGGTCAGTTACTGCTTGAATTTGAGCATGAGACAAACCGAGAAATCCATCTTCGCTTTGAACCTGGACGCTACCTGGTGAGTGAAGCCGGAACACTTTATGTAAAAGTGAAGATACTTAAGAAAAATAAGGAAGTCACCTTTGCTGGTGTCGATTCAGGCTTTAACCATCTCATCCGACCCATGCTATATGGTTCTTCCCATGAAATCGAGAATATTTCTAATCCCGATGGAGCATATCAGGAGTACAATATTGTGGGAAATCTCTGTGAAGCAGATGATTTCGCCAAGCAATACAGAATTCCTGAGTTACATGAGGGAGATATTTTGGCCATCAAAGACACTGGGGCTTATGGTTTCAGTATGTCTTCCCAGTATAATGCGCGTCCCAGGCCACCAGAAGTAATAATTAATGACGGTCCACCACTGCTGATCAGAACCCGGGAAGAATATGCAGACCTTATGGCCAATCAAGTTGAGATTCGATTATAAAGCAGGAGCAATCATGAAGATACAATTTAAATATATAGGCCAAGCTATTATGAGTATTGCATTTGTAGGTTTGCTTCAGGCATCACCAGTTGATATAGATTCCAAAACCTATTGGGAGAACCCTGAAATTATCAATATCAACAGGGTTGCACCTCACGCCATAAAATTTCCTTATGAGACTGAAGCTTTGGCAGTCGCTGATATTCGCAATAATAGCCAATTTGTTTTCGACTTGAATGGGGAGTGGTATTTCAATTATGCAGCTTCCCCAGATGAGCGGCCCAAGAATTTTTACAAGAAGTTCCGTTATGTAGGTCACTGGGATAAAATCAAAGTTCCAACTAATTGGGAGATGCAGGGCTACGGTACCCCAATCTATCTAGATGAAGAATATCCCTTCACGCCTGATCCACCAAACGTTCCCCACGACTATAACACTGTGGGTTCTTATCGCAGAAATTTCACAGTTGATAAAAACTGGGATGGACGAGATGTATTTATCCACTTTGGTAGCATCAGATCTGCCTATTATCTATGGATAAATGGCAAATTTGTCGGATATGGACAAGGTTCGAAAACACCTGCTGAATTTGAGATATCGGATTTTATAAAACCTGGTAAAAATAGTGTGTCACTCGAAGTCTACCGGTTTAGTGATGCCAGTTATCTTGAGGGTCAGGATATGTGGCGGATCAGCGGTATTGAGCGCGATTCCTACATCTATGCGTCACCAAAAACTCGGATTAATGATTACTTCGTCCGAGCTGATTTAGGCGAGAACTATACAAATGGGCTGTTCGGCCTTGACGTAGATATTAAAAATACTCAAGAAATGAAGTCCAAAGGCTACAAGCTCCAATGCCGGATCCTTGAGGCTATTGGTGGAGAAGAAATATATATAGATGATCAGGCTGTGGATGTTGACGCTTCGTCACAAACAATAATAACATATAGTTATGAAATTCCAGAAGTACGAGCCTGGACAGCCGAAACCCCAGAACTGTATACCCTTATCCTCACCCTCATAGATGCTAAGAGTAAACCCGTTGAAGTGATTAGTCAGAAAATTGGATTCAGAAATGTGACCATCGCGGGTGGGCAGCTCTTGGTAAATGGAACTCCCATCACCATCCGTGGTGTTAATCGACATGAACATGATCCTCACACCGGTAAATATGTTTCCGAAGAATCCATGGTTGAGGACATTCGCCTGATGAAACTACATAACATCAATGCGGTACGGACCAGCCACTACCCCAATCATCTGCGCTGGTATGAACTATGTGATGAATATGGTCTCTACGTAGTAGATGAAGCCAATATTGAATCACATGGTATGGGATATCATGATGAAGGTTATGGTCTTATTGCAAACGATCCTAAATGGTTAGATGCATGGCTCGACCGAGGTCAAAGGATGGTGGAAAGAGATAAAAATCATCCATCCATAATCATCTGGTCAATGGGCAATGAGGCAGGTGATGGAGAAAATTTTGTAAAACTTTATGAATGGATCAAACAGAGAGATCCTTCCAGACCGGTCCAGTACCAACCTGCCTGGTATGAGGCGCATACTGATATTGTATGCCCAATGTACAAGAATCTTGAATTCATCTCAAAATATGCCTCCAAGGAACAAGAGAGACCTCTGATCCTCTGTGAATACGCCCATGCAATGGGAAATAGTGTAGGAAACCTCCAGGATTATTGGGATATCATTGATGAGTACAAGCATCTTCAGGGTGGATTTATTTGGGATTGGGTCGATCAGACCATTTATAAAGAAACAGCAGAAGGGGAATGGTATTGGGCCTATGGTGGTGATTTTGGAGATGAGTACGCAGAGAATGACTCAAATTTCTGTGCCAATGGTCTGGTAGCGGCGGATCGTTCGCTCAACCCACATATTCATGAGGTAAAAAAAGTTTATCAACCTCTGAAATTCAGCAACTATAACGCTAGCAATAGCACAATTATGTTGATGAACAGATATGACTTTCTTGACCTTTCCAACCTGATTCATAACTGGGAAGTAACGGAAGATGGTGTAAGTGTTTTAAAAGGCTCCCTTGAATTACCCGAAATCAAAGCTGGTAGCTCCATGCAGATTGAGATGGATCAACAGGATTACGACCATGATAATTCCAAAGAATATCATCTGAAAATTATTTCGAAAACAGCGCAAGCGAAAGACATGGTACCAGCAGGGCATGTCATTGCCTGGGATCAATTTTTAATCCAGGCTGCCACAACAGATCAGGCTGAAAAACCCTTGCCAACTCTTGATATTGTAAAGAAGGATGGTATGCTAATGGTTGCGGGTCAAGGCTTTGAAGTAACAGTTTCTGAGCAAAGCGGTCTTATTGAATCATACAAGCACAATCAAAATGAATATCTTGAATCATCGCTAAGTCCTCAGTTTTGGCGGGCTCCAAATGATAATGATATCGGTAATGGCATGCAGAATCGTTGCGGGGTGTGGAAAGATATGCCTGACCGGCTCCAACTGGTAAATTTGATGTCTGAGAAAATTGATGATTCACATGCAAGAATCGTTGCCACTTTTGACAATAAGATAGACAGTCTTGGTCTGGTGCTGGAATACATCATAAATGGTCAGGGTATGACTGATATTTCTATGGATTTAACGGTTGAAGCGAGGGGCTTACCTGAGATGCCCAGGTACGGCATGACTTTCAAACTTCCAGGCTCGCTGAATAAGGTAGAATGGTTTGGACGTGGGCCACATGAAAGCTATTGGGATCGAAAAACCGGTGCTGCCATTGGTCGCTATGCAGGATCAATTTGGGAACAATCTTTTCTTTATGTGAGACCTCAGGAAACAGGCAATAAAACTGATGTGAGGTGGATGGCAGTTTATAATGACAGTGGTGAAGGGCTTATGGCTTTCGGGGAGCCCTTGTTGAGTACTGCCGTACACCAATATGACTATGATCGACTTGACTTTGTGAGTAAAGCCCAACGTCATGGACGCACTTATGTAAAGCCTGGAAATATTGTAACCTGGAATATTGATCTCAAGCAAATGGGGGTCGGTGGAGATAATAGCTGGGGTGCTCGACCTCACAAGGCCTATACACTTCAGGCACAGGATTATTCATTTAATTTCAGACTGCAGCCGTTCAACAAGCGTAACGCGCAATCAGGGCTACCTGTAGGGAACTAAGGCATTTAAGCTGAATAAATTATGAAGAATGGTTTAGATAAATTGATCTTTCCTCTTAACCGGAGATGGTTGTTATTTTTTTTCTGCGTGCTGGTAGTTAAGGACATCCCAGCTGCAACCCAAACAGCAAAACTCACGGGAGTCGAAGAAAAGAAATCGGCGATTCATTCAGGGGATAAGGGCATCTCCCTATCAATTACAGGCGATGTTCAAGTGTTGCTGGATGCTAAAGCAGAAGAATCAGTAACATTAGAAATTGATCTGGGTCGAAATGACATCTACAGTCTACATCTTGAACGCTTCAACCTGATACAGGAGAGTGCTAAGATTGTTGAAATCAGGGATGATAGGCAGTACGAGTTTGAGAAACCCCTGGCATCCACATACAGAGGAATGATTAAAGATGATCCTGGCAGTCAGGTGAGATTAACCGTGGCTAGAAATTATCTATCCGGTTTCATTCAGACAGGTACTGGCAAGAGGATTGTTCTAGAAAATCAACAATTTGAAAAATCCAGCTCAATCCAGATTAGTGCTATTCAAAATAGTGACGGAAATGAGCAAGCCCGTGGCTATCAGGATGACTATAGTTTATCACCACTGACCTATCCAAAGCAAATCCTCAATCCAAATGATATTGCTCTGAATACGACCTTTTTGGATACTGGTATGTTTACCGCTGAAATCGCAATAATCGCTGATTATGAAGCCTATTTGAAAGCGAATTCCAGTATGGATCTCGCAAACGAATTGCTCAGCATATTGAATTATATGGATGCATATTACAATCAACTCAATATTCAATATCAGCTTGTGGAACTGATCATTTTTGCTGATTCTTATTCTGGAGGACTACCGCAGACCACTGATGCAGGGGTTTATTTGAGGGCAGTTGACAACTGGATCGCCGGTGGTGGCGTCTCAAATTGGCATGATATAGCAACATTTTGGACTGGGAGGATAATTGGCTACTCGTATGCATGGCTAAACACAATTGGACAATATGGGCGCCACCATCTCGTTGAGTTTTGGGGGATGGGAGACACCCGTTGGCTGGCTAATTTTCAAGCCCACGAGGCTGGTCACAATTGGGGTGCAACCCATGTAGCCCACGACAGTCGATATATTATGAGTCCGTATATATATGATGGGATTATCAATTGGAATGATACAACCCGCACTGCTTTCCAGACTCACATTCAAACTGCAGCGGCTGTCCTCGATACTGATCTATCAGATTCTAGTAGTCTCTTTATTTTTAATTCCCCGCAAATTGTTGCTGACGACAATCAAAACGGTTTGGCTGATCCGGGAGAGTCACTTGAACTTGAATTTGAAATAAAAAATGTTGGGGATCAGAACTCTGAAAATTCAAGTCTCAGACTAGACCCCTTAGGCTCAAGCAGTGATTGGATATCTGTTCATAATCCGGAATCCAATATCGGCGTAATTGAGGTGGATTCGAGTCTGAAAATTAGACATGCTTTAGATTTGAATGTCGACATTCCAGTCCCCTATATAGCTGAGTTAATCTATACCATATACTCTGGATTGGATAGCATACGATACCACTATAGCATTGCAATTGGGCAAAAAGCAGAGTACGATGTGAATATTGTAACCGCAGAAATTTCAGGTAATTCAAATGGGAAATTTGATCCAGGTGAACGGGTATCCCTCGTGCTTGATCTATCTAACCAGGGTCAGCGAGCCGGCGAGAATATTACGATTACCCTTAGGCCTGATGAGCATAATGCTGACTATCTCGTCGATTTAGACACCTCTTACACCATTAGCAGATTGGATATCGACAAGTCAACCTGCCTAATCATTCCCTTTTCGCTATCTCCAGATTTTCCAGAAGGTCACGAGCTGCAGATCTCTATTCAAATTAATGACTTAGAGGAAGTGGTTGCTTACAGCAAATCCTTTATGGTTGGTATTCCTCATGGATTTGTATACTGGGAAGATTTTGAATATGATCAGCCAGGATCAAGTACCTCAGGCTGGAGGATCCCAACTGCTAGTTCTTCGGACCTCCTGACCTCCCAAGACAGTATGGAAGTTTACGACAAAGTAAATGAATATTGGGTCTCGACTCCCTATGATGGTGATAGAGCACTGTCTTCAGGACCAAACTGGGTAGGATCTTTTAGGGTAATTTCCCCGAAAATTGATCTGGGGGGTGTTAGAAGACCAAAACTTAGCTTTCAAGAATTAAGAGCTTGGGATCATTCTAAAGCAGGTGGGACGCCAGAGCATTCGTTCCAATTGCAATATGGCTACAATTCAGACGGACCGTGGTACAACCTACAAACCATTGCTGTTCACGAATCTCTAATTGGGGTTTGGCATAGTGAGATAATTGATCTCGAAGACGTCAGGGATGAAAAAATCTATTTCTCATTCAACAGTAATCAGCAACATTATTACTGGCGCCTGGATAATTTCACCATAGAAGATGATGCTTCGAGTGATCCTGAAATGCCTATGAGGCATCGACTCTACAGCTATCCTAATCCTTTCAATTCCACTGCAACAATTTTATATGATTTAGATGAAAGGTCGGATATTCTCATTGAGCTCTATAACATTCGAGGACAACTCGTGGAAGTACTGGATGCGGGGTCCAAACCAGCAGGGACTTATTCGCTGCAATTACATGCCACAGGTTATGATTCAGGCATGTATTTATGCCGTCTTCAAACCGACGATAACTATCACGTTACCAAGTTGATGCTGATGAAATAGGAGGGGTATTGCAGCTCATGAATCGAAAAGCACCAACATTAAAAGATATCGCCAATGAACTTGGTTTATCTATTTCGACTGTTTCACGTGCCTTACAAAACCATCCAGGCATCGCGGAAGAAACCATCACTAAGGTTAAAAAGGTAGCAGAGCGATTTGACTACTTTCCCGACAGTATAGCCAAGAATCTTAAGACAAACGCATCAAGGACAATTGGTGTAATTGTTCCAGAGATTAAGCATGACTTTTTTTCCTCGGCAATAGATGGTATGGAAGATTTAGCGTACAAGCACGGATTCACAATTATCGTTTCAAAATCCAACGAAGATTATAATCGTGAAGTTTTAAATACTCACAACATGCTATCAAATAGAGTTGCTGGAATCGTGGCATCTGTCTCTCAAACAACGCAGGATGGAGATCATTTTCGACGATTTCTGCGAAGGGGTATACCCGTTGTACTATTTGATCGCGTCCTAGATAATTTAGATGTTTCCAAAGTGATTGTTGATGATTATGAAGGGGCGTTTAAGGCCACCAAACATCTAATAGAAATGGGGTATAGACGCATTAGTCACCTTGCTGGACCGACCTTTCTGGGTATCGCAAGAGAACGATTAAGAGGGTATATAGAAGCTCTAGCAAAACATAATATTGAGTATGATGAAGAAATTGTTATTCATGGGACCTTAGAAGAACGATCCGGTGCAATTGGGATTAAGACTCTATTTGAGTTATCTGATCCGCCAGATGCGATTTTTGCCATTAATGATCCGGTAGCTGTTGGTGCTCACAAAGAAGTGATCGCAATGGGATTAAATATTCCTGGCGATATTGGAATTACTGGATTTAGCAACAATCCCATAACTGAACTTATTGACCCTCCCTTAACAACAATTGACCAGCATGGATATAAAATGGGACAAGAAGCTGTCCAAATTTTGATGGATGAACTAAACACTATAATGGATGATCGGAAGAAATTTACTCGAATAGTTGAGACCACACTCATCGTTAGAGAATCAACTCAGCGGAAAATAAAATAACCAATGGATATAGCAATATTAAGAATTTCCAAATGATTGAGAATGTAAAAATAAAGACGAGTGGTATAATTTCAGAATATCCTTTTGGTCAGCTAAAAACTGGAGAGAAAATCTCTAAATATTGCCTGACAAATAAAAATAATCTCTCCGTCAGTATTCTCAATTACGGTGGAATTTTGCAATCTATAAAGACGCCTGATTTGAGCGGAAATATTTCCGATATCCTCCTGGGATATGACAATCTGGAAGGATACCTGGGAGATGAATCATATATGGGTGCTGTAATCGGGAGGTTTGCAAATAGAATCGCAGGGGGAACATTCGTACTTGATAATATTGCTTATCCATTGACAAAAAATGATGGGATAAATTGTAATCATGGTGGTGAAATTGGATTCAATCGGGTTGTATGGGAGGCTAAAAAATTAGATTCGGGCGAGGGCGAAATGCTTTTATTGAGTCATACTAGCCCGCATGGTGATCAAGGCTTCCCAGGGAATTTATCTGTTAGTGTCCTATATGTCCTAAATGATGACAACGAATTGAATATTAGAATAAGGGCAATGAGTGACCGGAAGACAGTGATAAATATCTCAATACATCCATATTTCAATTTGTCGGGTGCACCTGCATCTAACCTCGATACTCATTCACTCTCAATTGAGGCTCAAAAATATTTACCAATCAACGAGCACATGATTCCCACTGGCGAAATAAGATCTGTTGCAAATTCAGACTTTGATTTCCAAAATGAAATTCCAATCCTCTCGAGAATCGTAGGTGATAATTCCCAGTTAGAAATTGCAGGCGGATTTGATCACTGCTTCTTAATTAACAAGCCAAATGGTAGTCTAGGAGGTATGGCTGTGCTCGAGGATATCGAAAGTGGAAGATCTCTTACTCTATCATCGAATGCACCAGCTATGCAGTTATATACAGCGAACTTTCTGAATGGAAGAGTTAAGGGGAAGGGAGGATCCCCTTTTAATAAATGGCAAGCTATCTGCCTAGAGCCAGAAGCATATCCAAATTCTCCCAGAGAGAGCAAATTTCCACCCTCAGTGCTTGAGGCTAATGACGAATATGACCATCAAATCCGATACAAATTCGATGTTTTAAATAAATAAGGAATTCACATGGAGTTTTTATTAATTGATTATCTAGTATTTGCATCTTACGCAATTCTCATAGTCTCTGTTGGCTTATGGGTTTCCCGAAGCAAAGAAGGACATGAGAAGAACGCTGAGGATTATTTCCTCGCTGGAAAATCGTTACCCTGGTGGGCCATTGGCGCCTCGCTGATTGCTGCAAATATATCTGCTGAGCAGTTTATTGGAATGTCTGGGTCTGGATTTTCTCTGGGTCTGGCAATTGCCTCCTATGAATGGATGGCAGCGCTTACTTTGCTTATAGTCGGTAAATATTTTCTGCCCGTCTTTATTGAAAAGAAGATTTACACCATTCCCCAGTTTGTTGAGGTACGCTATAGCAAGAACCTCAAAACTATCCTGGCCGTATTCTGGATTGGATTGTTCATTTTCGTAAACCTCACATCAGTCCTTTTCCTCGGTGCCAAAGCACTCGATACCATTTTGGGATCAGGTAATGGTGATTACATCATGCATGGAATTCTGGCTCTAGCCTTTTTTGCAGCAGCCTACTCCATCTGGGGTGGCTTGTCCGCTGTGGCCTGGACGGATGTCATCCAGGTTATCCTGTTGATTGTGGGTGGGTTGATTACATCAATCATCGCCTTGAATCATGTGACACCAGATGGTGGAATGATGAATGGCTTATCACATATCTACAATGTAGCTGGTGATCATTTCCACATGATTCTCAAGAAGGGTCATCCCAGCTTTAGTAATCTACCGGGTATAGCTGTTCTGGTAGGAGGTATGTGGGTAGCCAATTTATACTATTGGGGTTTTAACCAGTATATCATCCAGAGAACCTTTGCGGCTAAATCCTTAAAAGAAGCCCAAAAGGGTATCGTCTTTGCAGCTTTCCTGAAACTTATCATTCCACTCATCGTGGTTATTCCTGGAATCGTCGCCTACGTAATGTTTACTGCACCTGAAGGCACAGCCGCCATTCCTGGTGTGAAAGAAGCATTCAGTTCAGGCGGTGGTATTAACTATGATAAAGCCTATCCCTGGTTAATTAGTCAATTTGTACCCAGTGGTCTACAAGGACTTGTGCTTGCTGCGCTTTCTGCAGCCATCGTATCCTCTCTGGCTTCAATGTTGAATTCGACCTCAACCATTTTTACCATGGATATCTATCGTGCTTACATCAACAAAGATGCTGATGACAAAACAACTGTCAAAGTTGGGCGCTTAGCCGTTCTTGCTGCTCTGGTTATTGCAGTTCTGGTAGCTCCAACGCTCGGTTCAATAAAGGAAATGTTTCAATATATTCAGGAATACACAGGTCTAGTCAGCCCTGGAATTCTGGGTGTATTCATGATGGGGCTGTTTTATAAGAGATCTACCAACAATGCTGCCATCTGGGGCGCTGTTTCTTCCATCCCCATCGCTCTGGTTCTCAAGCTGGGTACATCCATGCCCTGGATGCATCAGATGATGATCGTCTGGGTGGTCACCATGATTATCATTGCTATTGTTAGCCAGATAGAGGGCAAGGGCGCTAGCGATCCCAAGGGAATTCCTGTTTCAAGAAAATACTTCGAAACAGAACCAGTGTTTAACATCAGTGTCATGATTATTAGTGTTATTCTGGTAGCCTTATATGCAGTTTTCTGGTAGGCTTTCGGGGCATTAATGAAATTCCCTGGAGACCAACCTCATAGGCGGCACAATCCGCTTACAGGAGAATGGGTATTAGTATCAGCGCACCGTGCAGATCGTCCATGGCTAGGTCAGCTTGAGACAATTCAAATAGAATCATTGCCTAATCATGATCCTGAGTGCTATCTCTGTCCAGGAGGAAGTAGAGCCAAGGGGGATAAGAACCCTGCCTATCAGGAAACCTTCGTCTTTAACAATGATTTCCCTGCATTGCTTGACGAGAACCACACATCATCAGAGATAGGTGATGACCTTTTCCATTGGAAGACAGCCAGCGGAACTACCCGGGTTATCTGCTATTCACCCCGACACAATCTGACACTTGCTGAATTATCCCTGGGTGAAATCGAAGCAATCATAGAAACTTGGAGGGCTCAAGAGAAAGATCTCCACAGTAAATATAAGTATGTGCAGATATTTGAGAATAAGGGCAAAATGATGGGCGCTTCAAATCCTCATCCTCATGGTCAGATCTGGGCTGGAGATTTCGTACCATCAAAAATTGAAATCGAGGATGCAAACCAAAAGGCGTATTTTGAAACCCACGGGCATCCCTTATTATTGGATTATGTTGAAAAAGAATGTGCAAGTGGTGAGCGAATAGTCTATCAAAACAAATCCTGGGTCTCTTTAGTCCCATTTTGGGCTATCTGGCCCTTTGAAACGATTATTATTCCCAGAATGAATCTGACTAAGATGAATGGGATGAATTCCAATCAAACCAGTGATCTAGCCGATATCCTCAAGGTATTGTTAATGAAGTATGATCTGCTTTTTAACATATCCTTTCCATATAGCATGGGTTGGCATATTGCGCCGAATACGGGTGAGGACAATGAGCATTGGACGATGCACGCCCATATTTATCCACCCCTGCTTAGATCCGCAACCATCAAAAAATTTATGGTCGGGTACGAGATGATGGCCGAATCACAAAGAGATATTACTCCAGAGATTGCCGCTCAACATCTAGCAGAAATATCAGAATAAAGTCTTTTAAAATTGGAGTTTTTGATGTCGATGTGGTCTACTGATAAATTGAATAAACAGATTGAAGAGTCTGGGAAATTAGACCTATTCAAGGACTTATATGGAGATGGTGAAGAATATCAACTCGCTCTAAATAGAATCTCAGAATTAATTGAAAAAGCAGATTTTAAAGTAAGTCATCTATTTAGCGCACCGGGACGAACAGAATTAGGAGGCAATCATACTGATCACAATCTCGGCAAGGTTATCTGTGCAGCTGTAAGAAATGATGCTCTAGCAGCCGTAGCAAAGAGATCAGATGGAAGAATAGTTGTCCGCTCAAATGGCTTCAATGAAATATTTACAGTTGAAGTTTCAGATTTGGATATAAGACCTTCTGAAAAAGGAAAAACAAGTTCGCTCATTCGAGGGGTGATTGCAGGCATAGTGAAATCTGGAGGAGAGTGTGGTGGCTTCTCGGCTGAAATAACTAGTGATGTAGGAATGGGGTCTGGACTTTCCTCCTCCGCAAGTTTTGAAGTTCTCATTGGGACGATACTAAATCATCTCTATAATCAGGACAAATTTCCAGCAAGTGAAATTGCCCAACTATCGCAATATGCAGAGAATAAATATTTTGGTAAGCCCTGTGGATTAATGGATCAGATGGCATCTGCTGTTGGTGGGATAATGGCAATTGATTTTAAGGATCCCAAAAATTTAGATATCCAGAAAATAGGTTATGATTTTAGTGCGGAAAATCATGTACTCCTTGTGATTAATACAGGCAGTAATCACGCTGACCTCACTCCGGCCTACGCTTCAATTCCTTATGAGATGGGGGCAGTAGCAAATCTATTGGGCTCTGATGTTTTGCGCAATGTGGATGAGGCTGACTTCCTGCAAAATATTGTCTCGATCAGGAGTAAGCTTGGTGATCGTGCAGTATTACGCGCGCTACATTTTTACAGTGAAAATATGCGTGTCGATCAAATGGTGTCAGCTCTAAAAGTAGGAGATTTTGAGGCTTATTTGAAGGCTGTTAGTGCAAGTGGAGCCTCATCTCAAAATATTCTTCAAAATTCTATTCCCCCTAACAGCGATGGTCAAGATCAGGGTCTTACTTATGCTCTAGGGGTCTCCCAATTATTTATTGAAGAAAAAGGCCGTGGCGTCGCCCGTGTCCACGGTGGGGGGTTTGCGGGCTCAATCCAGGCATATATTCACCAAGACGATTTTGATGATTACAAAAAACTCATTGGCAATACGATAGGAATTAATGCTCTTCAAGTTTTAAGTATTCGCCATCATGGAGCGGGGGAAATTCTTACCCTCTCATAATTTAGAACTTTCCATGTTCTAATCCACGAAACACATTCTATCCATATTTTATATTGGAATAGATAATCAGGTAATCATACCCACGGAGAATAGATGCTAACCATAGATACTTTGATTGCAGATTTTTCAAGTTTTATGTGGGGAACCCCTCTCTTAGTGTTACTACTTGGTGGCGGCCTATTTTTTACCATTTACAGCCGTTTTACCCCTTTTCGGTTTTTACGACATGCCTTTATGATACTCATGGGCAAATATGATTCTGACGATGATCCTGGTGACATTTCCCACTTTCAGGCACTTTCAAGTGCCTTGGCTAGTACGGTGGGAATGGGAAATATCAGTGGTGTAGCGATTGCAATTCATACTGGAGGTCCAGGTGCCATTTTTTGGATGTGGCTCAGCGCCATCCTCGGTATGTCCACGAAATTTTTCACATGTACTCTCAGTATACTTTATCGCGGAAAAGATGATGAAGGTCGTGTTATGGGTGGTCCCATGTACTATATAGAAGCTGGTCTAGGGAAAAAATTCAAACCCCTGGCTATCTGGTTCAGTCTTGCTGGTCTTTTTGGCTGTTTGGCACCATTTCAATCAAATCAGCTAACTCAAATTATACGAGATGAGGTATTTAAGCAGCAGGGTTTATTTGCTGGTGACGCAATTATTGGTAATCTGCTCGTAGGAGTAGTAATTGCCTTAATAGTTGCCAGTGTCATATTTGGGGGAATCAAGCGCATCGGCCTGGTCGCCTCGCGGATGGTACCGGTAATGGTTAGTCTTTATATGTTGGCAGGTCTGACTATTCTGGCCAAGCATTATGCAGAGATACCAGAAATGTTCATGTTCATCCTCAAGGACGCCTTCACGGGCGATGCTGTGCTAGGTGGTGCATTAGGTGCAGTTATTATCACCGGTATCCGTCGTGCTGCTTTTTCTAATGAGGCAGGAATTGGCACCGAGGCTATGGCTCATGGAGCAGCAAGAACGAAGGAACCTGTGCGTGAAGGTCTTGTGGCGATGATCGGTCCGTTCATTGATACCATCATAGTTTGTAGTGTCACCGCATTCGCAATCTTACTTTCAGGTATGTGGGAAGCTAGCGCAAGCAATGGTGTGACGCTTACAACACAGGCCTTTTCCCATGAATTAGGTGAAGTAGGACGCTACATACTCATGATTTGTGTGATTATTTTCAGCATGTCAACCATGATTGGATATTCATATTATGGCAGCAAATGTACTTCCTATCTTTTTGGTAGTAGATATAAAAAATATTACAGAATCTTTTATGTACTTGTTCTCGCTGTTGCTTCGATAATCACCCTTGATATCGCAATAAATTTTATTGATGGGATGTATGCGCTCATGGCTATTCCCACCATGATTTCAACTCTCCTTCTCGCACCCCGTGTTATGAGGGAAGCAAAACGCTATTTTGCATCAGTTGGGTAATTCGTTTTCAATAACCGTCGTTTATGAGACAGAATTTCTGAGCTTCGTCAATCCCTCACAAATCCAGCAAATTGAGTTTCAAAACCAGTCTTGAAAGCAAAGTCTAATGGTAAGAACTAGCAGACCTATTTGTCAGGAATTCACCATTTCACATCCAATCGGAATTTCTTGCAGGCTTCGGCAGGCCCCAAATGGGCAGGCCACACTTTTTCTTTCCACACTCTAAGTACAATAATATCAGTTAGATAAAAATTGACACATGCTTTCTTACAAGCAGGGGGTCGGGGGTTCGAGTCCCTCAGCGCCCACCCCCCCAAGCCCTTGGGAACTTCGGTTCCTGGGGGCTTTTCTGTTTTCATGAGAATGATT
>Ga0307989_1000468_pt1 | contig 26451 bp, 24 predicted proteins | sample EllFjometagen185_FD_203164 | JGI IMG/M metagenome (GOLD analysis project Ga0307989, IMG submission 203164) | Marine microbial communities from Ellis Fjord, Antarctic Ocean - #185 | ecosystem: Environmental > Aquatic > Marine > Unclassified | place: Southern Ocean | collected 2014-10-08 | reverse complement strand
TTTCCGATTTACCTGCTGATGCATGGGAGAATCCGAAGAAAATTTACACAAATGATTCTCTGAAGTTTGTTTATGTTTTGGACGGAGCCAATAAAAGAATTTTGAGGTTTTACAAAGATCCACCAGAAGCTGGCACTGAGGTTCGTAATCTTATTTACAATATGCAGTATTTGTTTGAAGATTTGGACGAGGTGAGGGATTTTTGGATCGACACAGCTGAGCAGAAAATCTTCGTAGTAGATTCGCAGAAGATTTATGAAGTTACGATTTAATTATATGTTGTGCGCCTTCGTTTAAACAGTTTTGAAAAATATTGCCAAAACCACATTTATCTATGTTCAAAGTGTTCAATGATTAAGACCGTCTGTGTGTTAACAGTAGAAGAGTGTAGTTGTGGAGCCTAGAACGTTGGTGATGGATGGTAGTGTTATGAATTTTAACAGCAGAAAAAAATCGAAACAGGCAGACCCGAAACAGGTTTTTAATTATGCATGTTTTTTGCTTGCGCGAAGGAATTACTCACGAGCAGAGTTGCTTGAAAAATTTCACACTCGTTTTGTTCCAACAGAAGAAATATTTACCGCAGCCCTAGAAAAGCTAAAAAAACTTGGGCTACAATCGGACGAAAATTTCACCGAAAATTTTATTCGAAGTCATTCTGCGTGGGGTAGGCGTAGGTTGATTTTGGAGCTAAATAAGAAGGGAATTGAAGAAAATATGATGAAGTTATTTCTTCCCAAGGAAGATGATGAGCTGGTTCGGTGTAAAGATGTTTTGGAGAAAAAATTGAGAGGAGAAAAAATTCCATCTGAATATTCGGCAAAGCAAAAACTCGCCGCTTTTCTGGCGCGACGAGGTTTCGATTTGGATGTGATTCGAGAGGTTTTGGGTTTTTAAGATCAAGAGTTGGTAGAAACTACACTTCCCCTTGCCCTTAAACTTCAATAGTATAAGGCAAGATCAACGGTTCACGATCGATTCTTTGTCGAATGAATTTCGCAACAGCTCGAGAGACTTCTTTACGCACTTCTTTATAATCTTTTTTGCTGACTTCAGCATAGGCCTTCATCGCAACCTTCTTTGTTTCTTCGACTATCGCATTTGACTCTTTCATGTAAACAAACCCACGTGAAATAATATCTGGAGCGCCTATCAGCTTACCGCTCTGTTTGTAGGCTTTAAAGATAATCGTCACAATTCCATTTTCGCTCATGATTTGTCTTTCGCGCAAGACGGAAGTTCCAATGTCACCGACACCGAGTCCGTCGATCAAGATATTATTAACGCGAACTTTCGATTTCGATTTTCTGACAATCTCATTTGGGGCTATTTCCAAAATGTCACCATTATCAAGCAACAAGATGTTGTTTTCTTCAATTCCTATCTTTTGGGCAGTTTCCCGATGTGCGTGGCGCATGTGAAGTTCTCCATGGATTGGTACTAGATATTTTGGTCTGAGCAAGGAGTGCATCAGCTTCAAGTCTTCTTGGCTGGCGTGACCAGAGGTGTGTATGTCCAGATTTTTATTTGTGATTACTTTGGCGCCTAGTCGCAATAAGTTATTCGTTACCGCGACTACAGCTCTTTCGTTTCCGATAATTGGGGTGGAGCTGAAGATCACAGTATCTCCATCTTTGGCTTTTATCATTGAGTGCTCATCGAGGGCGATTCTGGTCAGAGCACTTAGTTCTTCGCCTTGGCTGCCGGTACAGAGGATCATAATTTTGTTTGCAGGTAGTTCATTGATTCGCACACCTTTTTTTAACGGTCGGATCAAACCTTGGGGAGCTTTGAGATAACCTAGTTTTTCAGCCATTTCAACATTGGTGATCATGCTCCTGCCGCTCAGGAATATTTTTCTGCCGCTACGATTGGCGGCGTTTACGATGTGCTGGATTCTGCCGATTAGACTCGCGAAAGTTGCCAAAATTACTCGACCTTTGGCTTCTGAAATTATCTTAGCGATATTTTCATTTACAACTTTTTCCGAGATTGTGTAGCCCGGTTTTTCGGCGTTCGTAGAATCGGCGAAAGCTAATAAGACTCCACGTTTTCCGATTTCAGCTATTTTGCCAAAGTCGGATTTCAATCCGTCTGAAGGCGTGAAGTCGAATTTGAAATCTCCAGTGTGAACTATGTTTCCGACAGGGGTGTTCAGACAAATACCGACGCCATCTGGGATAGAATGATTCACACGAAAAAATTCGGCACTGAAATGTTTGCCAAGTTGAATTTTTTCCGTCGCAGGATTTTTGATTTCAATGAATTTTACTTTGGAAGTCAGTCCGTATTCATCCAATCTTTTTTTGGCTAGCCCGAGAGTGAGGGGGGTGCCGAAGAGTGGTGGGAATTTCAGTTTCGGTAGAATGTGTTGGAGGGCGCCGATGTGATCGAGGTGTCCGTGGGTGAGTATTATTCCGCGGATGCGATGAGTTTTGTCTTCGAGAAATTTCACATCGGGGATGACGTAGTCAACGCCAAACATATCCATCTCTGGAAACTGTAGTCCGCAATCGATGATGACGATGTCTTCTTTGTAAAAAAGCGCGCTCATGTTTCGACCGACTTCTTCCTGTCCGCCGAGTGGCACGACTCGCACTTTGTCATCGAAAACTTCTGTCTGTGGCGAAGAAATATTTCTCGCTTGATTTTGAGCTTGTGGTTTTCGGAAACGAGTATTTTTTGTTTTGTGGAATTTTTGTTGTCCTTGTCCTTTGTGGGTTTGGGGAGGTAGAGAAGAAGGCTGTTGCACTTTCTTTTCGTTGCCGATGTTTTTATTCAACCAAGAATCTAGTTTGTCGTTCATATTTTTTTGTTAATTATTAAGTGCTGAGAGTTTAGCAAATACCAAAAAGAAAATCAAATCTTTTTTTGTGATCTTATCTTTTGGCTTTATGAAGCGAGAATATTAGATTGGAAATTGTCTGAACTGGTGACGGGAGGATTGACAGTAGTTTTGAGATTGTTTTTTTGTGGTACAACAAAAAGTGACTTCCACGAGAGCGGACAACTTCAAAATCCTCTTTCTTTAAAACTTCAACATTATTTTTCCCAAAACTGCAGGCAGCTTAGGCATTCATTGGGACTTTGATATTTTGCAAACGGATAAATTTAGTTTCACTTTCTGATTTTTCATCAGCCAAACAAAGCAAAGCGATCTCCGCCAAACGTTTGTAGGGTTGAGGAAGGGCTTGGCTTGAATCCGACAGCCGTGGAGCGAAGGAATTGATTCGAGAAACCATCCTGCCAAATCTTTTTCAATAATTACAACTAAATCCATATTTTTATTTTAAATGAATTTTATTCATTTAGTTATTCGCAATTGTTTTAAAATTAGAAATTTAAAATTGTTCTGCTCTTCTTTATTTTCAATCCCTTTTCTTTCGCCAACTCCTCAAAAAGTTTTTCTTCTTTCCGCGAGAGCTTCTTCGGGATTTCCACAAAAATTTTCACAAAGTGATCACCCTTTTCTTGCGAATTCAGCCTCGGAGAACCATAATTTTTTATCTTGAAACTAGTGTGCGATTGAGTTCCGGCTGGGATTTTTAACTTCACATTTCCGTGAACAGTTTTGACCAAGATCTCATTACCAAGTGCAGCTTCGATAAAGCTAATTGCTTGAGCTGAAAAAATATCAGCACCTCGACGTTCAAATTCTCGGCTCTGCTCTACCAAGACCCGAATAAAAAGATCACCAGCTGGACCGCCTTTTTCTCCGGCTTCACCCTGCCCGTTGAGTCGGATGATCGCCCCATTTTCTACACCAGCAGGAATCTTCACTTTGATTTTTTCACTTTTGCGCTCGCGACCGGTGCCGTGACAGACCTTGCATTTTTTTTCAAAAGTTTTTCCTTCGCCATCACAATCGGGGCAAACACTCGAGTGTTGCATCGTACCAAAGACAGTTTGTCTCATGCTTGTGACTTCTCCAGTTCCACGGCACTTTTTGCAGTCCAATATTTTTGAGTCCGGTTCAGCTCCGTTCCCTCGGCAGTTTTCACACTTCAACAATCTTTCGATTTTGAAATCAGTAGTTGTCCCAAAGACAGCATCTTCAAACTTGATTCGGATTTGTACCTCGAGACTGGTGCCTTTTTTGGATCCTTGTGATTTCCTGCCGCCTCCGAAAAAAGTTTCAAAAATATCGCCGAAGCCACTGTTACCTCCTCCGAAGTCAAAGTTCATCCCATTGAAGTCGAAACCTCCTCCGCCACCACTAAAGCCACTGCCACCTCCACCAAAATTTGCGCTGTTGCCGAATTGGTCATATTGCGATCGTTTTTGTTTGTCCCCCAAAACTTCATAAGCCTCAGTAGCTTCTTTGAATTTTGCTTCGGCTTCTTTTTTGTCTCCAGTGGCTTGATCGGGGTGGTGTTTGCCCGCGGCGGAACGAAAAGCTTTCTTGATTTCAGCTTCGCTAGCGTCTTTTTCAATTCCGAGAATTTTGTAATAATCTTTGGACATGATGTTCTGCGAACAAGGTTTGTGAGGTTGATAAAATGAATGCTGCTAAGGTTGATAAAGAGAATAAGGTTTCTAAGGTGAGCTTAAAATAAGTTGAATCAAAAGCCTGATGAACATTTTGATTTTCGCAACTAAGGAATTTTAGCGAAAAATTAGGTTTTTCGCTTTTGAGAGATTGCAAAAAGCTTTGATAGAAAATAGAATACGAGTGATTATGAGTAGTGTCTTTAATTTATCAGTATCGTTCTTTCAGGAAGGTGATCAGGTAGTGGCCTATGTTCCAGTGCTCGATCTTTCTACTTGTGGCAAGACTTTCACTGAAGCCAAGAAAAGAGTGAATGAAGTAATTGAAATTTTTTTTGAAGAACTGCAAAAGAAAAAGGTTGTTGAAGAAACTCTTTTGGAGCTAGGTTGGCAGAAAAAAAGAAAGCAATTTATTTCTCCGACTACTATAACTCACGAGACTAAACAAATGGCAGTCTCTTTTTAAGATGCCTCGTTTTATTCCGATCTCTTGGCGTAAATTTGAAAAATTCCTGATTTTTGTAGGATGTGAATTTGAGCGCGAGAAAGGTGATCACAGAATTTTTTGGCGAAAGGGTTTATCTCGTCCGATTGTATTTCCTCGAGAGAAGGAATTACCGCTTTTTGTTATTCGTAATAATTTGAGAGTTTTGGGAATTGATAGAAACGAGTTTTTAGAAATTATTAATCGAATGAAATAATTCATCTTGGTGGTTTATGAAAATTTTGATCGCTAAGGTAAACATTTTTGCTAAAATCTCAGGGATGCAAAAAATTCTGACTTTGGCGGATGGTTCCACGGTTTCTGGTGAAAGTTTTGGCTTCGATTCTTCGACAGAGGGCGAAGTCGTTTTTGCGACTGGCATGGTCGGTTATCCTGAGAGCATCACAGATCCCAGCTATGCTGGTCAGATTTTGGTTTTGACTTATCCTTTGGTGGGAAATTATGGTGTGCCGCAGCATTCAACAATTGGCAACCAGAAATCAGAAATAGAGCGGAATTTTGAATCAAACAAGATTCAGATTGCCGGATTGGTCGTCTCGGAATATTCTGAAAAATATTCTCATCATGCAGCGAGAGAGAGTTTGGCTGATTGGTTGAAGCGTGAAAAAATTCCTGCGATCACAGGTATTGATACTCGAGCGCTCACGCAAAAATTGCGAGAGAAGGGGACGATTCTTGGGAGGATTGAAGATGAGCAAGAATTAAAAAAAACCCAGCAGAAAAGTTTCTGGGATCCGAACGGGGAACATCTGGTTCAAAAAGTCTCTCCTCAGAAGCCGCGATTTTTTAAAGGCGGTAAAAAAACGGTGGCGATTTTGGATTGTGGGATGAAGCTAAATATTCTGCGTAGTTTTCTCGAGCGTGGTGTCTCAGTTCACCATCTTCCACACGATGCTAATTTGGACGAATTTGAATTTGATGGACTTTTTATTTCCAATGGACCGGGGAATCCAGCGATGGCGGTGGAGACGATTGCTTCGATTTATCAGCAACTTCAGAAATCGAAACCAATTTTCGGGATTTGTTTGGGTAATCAGCTCTTGGCTTTGGCGGCTGGGATGCAGACTTTCAAGCTGCCTTACGGTCACCGTTCACAAAATCAACCAGTTCGCGAGGTCAAAAGTGGTCGTTGTTTTATTACTTCGCAAAATCATGGTTTCGCGGTTGCTCCGAAGATGGAGGCTGGCTGGGAGATTGCTTTTGAAAATCTGAATGATGGGTCGGTGGAGGGTTTGCGTCACAAGACGAAGCCTTTTTTCTCGGTGCAGTTTCATCCTGAGGCGGCTCCTGGTCCGACGGATACGGAGTGGCTTTTTGATGAATTTGTCGCACAGTTGTGATTTCTTGTTAAAATGATTGCGGTGAAGTGATGATCTCATCGGTTTCATAATTTCCAAAATGTCGGAAAAACAGGACAGTTCCCGGAAACACAAGAAGAATTTATACAACGTTTGCGTGAGGTTTTTGATAAGACAGTTGATTGTGCGAGGAGTTATCCGACTGATAAAAAATATGGTGAAATTCTCGATGAAAGATCTAATCAAGTAATTAGAGAACATGACGTGTATAAATGCGATAAACCAAACATTTTAAATTTTTGCATAAAGGGAGCGGGAAGAGTCGCAGGAGAAGAAGCAGAATGGCAGGAAAGAGATTTAGGTTTCCGATGGGAATATATTTTTAATAAGTGGTGTGAAAAACAAAATAAAAAAGGACACGAATTTGGCTCGCCTGAATGGAAGACTGAATTTTTGAAATTCCTTCGCAGAAGAATACGGTTGCACATGTTAATTGTTTTTCTTAATTGTTTTTCTTAAAAGAGAAGATCGAAAGAATGAGTTGAGTAATTTTTTTGAAAAAGTGTGTGAAGAGTTTGATTTGGACTCGACTGACAAAACAGCAAGCCCAGAGCTTGAATCATTTCAGCACGCTTAATCTTGAACGAAAATCTTTTGCAAAACCTCACTGAAATTATCGGCAACACAGCACTGCTTGAAGTTGAAAAAAATATTTTCTCCAAACTGGAATTTCAGAACCCAGGAGGAAGTGTGAAAGATCGAGCGGCTTTGGTGATGATTCAGCAGGCTGAGAATGCCGGAGAATTAAGAAGTGGAGATCTGATCGTGGAAGCTACGAGTGGCAATATCGGCATTTCGCTCGCTTGGATTGGGATCGCCAGAGGCTATCGAGTCAAATTGGTGATGCCCGAGAGCATGAGTGTGGAGAGAAGGAAGCTGATCCAACAATTCGGTGCAGAGTTGATTCTCACGTCCGCAGCAGGAGGAATGCCAGTTGCTGCTGAAAAAGCAAAAGAGATTGTTGAAACCGAAGGAGGCTGGATGCCAAATCAATTTGAAAATCCAGCTAATCCTGAAATCCACTTCCAAACCACTGGTCCAGAAATTTGGAAACAAATGAATGGTGAGGTGGATTTTTTTGTCGCTGGAGTGGGTTCTGGAGGGACTGTCTCAGGTGTGGGTAAATTTCTCAAATCCCAAAATTCACAAGTGAAAATTATCGCGATTGAGCCAGTGGAAAGTGCTGTGATTTCAGGCGGAGAAAAAGGTGCTCATGCGATTCAAGGTATCGGTGCTGGTTTCGTGCCCAAAAATTTTGAGCGTGGTGTTGTCGATGAGGTTCGAAAAGTGAGCTCGCAAACTGCGATTGAGGCTGCGAAAGAACTTGCGAATAAAAAGGGAATTTCAGTTGGAATCAGCAGTGGTGCGAATTTCGCGATAGCGCGAGAAATCGCGAAAGAGAATCCGAATAAAAAAATTGCCACAGTTTTTTGCGATGGCGGTGAGCGCTATTTATCGACCGATTTATTTGCAAATCTTGATTGAGCGAAATGAGGAATTTTTTTCAAGACTTTGCCAACTTTGCGTTAAAATACCTTCATGAATAAAAAAGGTTATTTCGGTGAATTTGGTGGGAGTTTCGTAGCGGAAGTTTTGCGACCTGCTTTGGACGAGCTAGAAAAAGTTTGGAAGATCGCCAAGAAGGATAAAAAGTTCTGGCAAGAGTTTCATCACCTTGCGGAGACTTATTCTTGCCGACCAACGCCGCTGACTTTTTGTGAAAATATTTCCAAAAAACTTGGAGGAGCAAAGATTTTTCTCAAGCGCGAAGATCTCAATCACACCGGAGCTCACAAATTTAACAATGTCTTGGGTCAAGCGCTGCTTGCCAAAAAATTAAACAAGAAACGCTTAATCGCCGAGACGGGGGCAGGGCAGCATGGGATTGCCACTGCGACGATTGCGGCTAAGTTTGGTTTCGAGTGCACCATTTTTATGGGTGCGGTCGATGTCGCGCGGCAACGACCGAATGTTTTTTGGATGGAAAAATTAGGAGCCAAGGTAATTTCTGTTGAGTCGGGGACGCGCAGGTTGAAAGACGCGGTTGCCGAGGCACTGCGTGACTGGTCTGCAAATATTGAAGACACGCATTATTTGCTTGGTTCTGCACTTGGGCCATATCCTTTTCCTGAGATCGTCCGCGACTTCCAAAAAGTTATTGGTCAAGAAGTTCGCCAAGAATTCAAAAAGAGATTTCACAAACTTCCAGATTATCTCGTGGCTTGTGTGGGTGGTGGATCCAATGCGATTGGACTTTTTCACCCATTTCTTCGCGACAAAAAAGTTCAGCTGATTGGAGTTGAGGCAGGTGGCAAATCTTCAAAATTAGGAGAGCATGCTGCTCGAATTTCGACTAAACCGCATGCACCGAAAGGAATTTTTGAAGGATTTTTGGGAGAGTCTTTGCAGGACAGTTTCGGCAATCTCGCTTCCACGCATTCTATTTCTGCAGGCTTGGATCATCCTGGTGTGGGACCTGAGCACTCTTATCTCGCAGAGATGGGGAGGGCGGAATATGTTTCGGCTAGGGACGGAGAAGTTTTGGACGCGGCTAAGTTATTGATAGAAAATGAAGGGATTATTCCTGCGCTGGAATCGGCGCATGCTTTGGCGCATGCTTTCAAGCTGGCGAAAAAACTTCCTAAGTCGAAATCGATTGTGGTGAATCTGAGCGGAAGGGGGGACAAGGATATTTTTATTTACGCGAAAGTTTTGAAGGATGAGAAGTGGAAGGCGTTTTTGAGGGAAGAAAGTGGAATTTTGTAAATAAATATTTTTTAAATTATGTCTAAAAATAACTTAATCGACCAAATACTGGATATTCCAGAAGAGACTCAAACAACAGAGTTTAAACGACTTGATGGTCAAAAAGTTGTAAGCAAGATCATTCAAACAATTGTTGCAATGGCAAACACGGATGGAGGAATAATTATATTAGGCGTTGATGATCCTGAAAAAACAAAACTAAAAGGACTTGACCGAGTATTTGGAATAGAAGAAAATCGATCTTTGCATGATGAAATTTTTCATGAAATAAAAAGAATTACGCCTCATTTAAGTGGCATTACAACTCAGGATATTATTGTTCCAAAAAATAAAACTGTTGTTTTACTGACTGTGCCAAAAGCTACAGAGTCTTTTTTTTCAATCGAAAATAATGTGTTCATTCGACTTTATAAAAGCAATAAGAAATTATCGCCACAAGAAATAATAAAATTTAGCTATGCTAAAGGGTTTGAAAAAGCAGACAAAGAATTGGTCGATGTTGACTTTGAACTACTTGAGACCTCCTATTTTAACGACTGGAGAAATAATAGAAAAATTCCAAGTAATAAAATTGAGGAAATTCTATTTCAAGTAGGGTTAGCTAGAAAAGATCAGGATGGGAAATTAAAACCAACGAGAGCTGCAGTTCTTTTGTTCGCACAGTTTCCGACAAATATTATGGAAACAAAATGCGCGATACGCATATTGCAACACAAAGGCACCATTGAAACATTTCAAGATGTTCCTAATTTATTAGAAGTTCCAAAGACTGTGAGTGGTCCGATTGTTGATGTTATTAAAAATTCTCAAGACTATATTTTGAATCTTTTAAAAGTTGGCATAAGCATTCATTCAGGATTTGTGAATAAATATAAAATTCCAGAAAGAGCGATAAAAGAAGCTATCACTAACGCTGTAATCCACCGTGACTATCACATAAAAAGAGATATCGAAATTCGTTTGTTCGAAGATCGAATTGAATTTTTGAGTCCAGGGTTGTTTCCTTATAATATTACAAAATCGAATATCGGTCATGTGAGGTCTGATGGGCATAGGAATGATTTGCTAGTTAAGCATTTGCGAGAATTTCCAGAGCCTCCAAATCTTGATTTAAATGAAGGTGTGCGAGCTATGCGAAGCGAGATGCAAAAACAAAATTTATATCCTCCAATTTTCTTTACCTACCCTCTTTACGAGGACTCAGTAAAGGTTATTTTGCTTAATGAGAGCCAACCTAGTGAATGGGAGAAGGTAAGGGATTATTTAGAGAAAAATAAACATATAAATAATAAAGCTGCTAGATCTATAACTGGCGAGGCTCAAACGTATAAGATGTCTAGATTATTTAAAAGATGGGTTGAACAAGGCTTGCTAGAAAAAATAGAATCTTCAAAGGGGCCAAAAGAAACTAAATATAAATTATCTAATATTAATGATTTGTAATAATTCTACTTGCAAACGCTCCTGCAAGTAAGAGGCAACATCGCTTAAAATAAGGATAAAACAACGTTTCTATTTGCAAATTGCTTAAGATAGTGATTTCCACCATGTACCATGTTGACTGGCAAATTTGATTAGAAACCGTTATTTTCTACCAATGAACTTCCAAACCCACGTTTTCCGAGCCTACGACGTCCGTGGCATCGCCATGGGCGATTCTCCAGAGATCACCCCAGAGTTTGCGCGACGCCTAGCGCATGAGTTTGTGCGTGAACTGAAAATTCCAAATCCAAAACTAGCTGTCGGTCGTGATGATCGTCTGACCGGAGAAGAGCTAAATGCGGCTTTGATTGAAGGTCTTGTCGAAGCAGGTGCGGAGGTTCTCGACATTGGTCATGCGACCTCACCCTATCTTTACTTCGTCGTTTGTGATCAAAAACTTGATGGTGGGGTTTCGTTGACAGCTTCGCACAATCCCAAAGAATACAACGGTTTCAAATTGATTCATCGCGATGCGATTCCACTTTCTTCCGAAGAGTTACAAAATATCGGTAATCGAATGAATCTGTCCACAGATTTCGAAATTCAAGAAACTGGCAAGGTAGAAAAAGCTGATTTCAAAAGAAGGTATTTCGACAAACTGCAGTCTTTGGCACCGATTTCCAAAAAATTAAAAATCGTAATTGACTGTGGCAATGGGACAGCTGGTTATTTCGCACCCGATTTTTTTCGTGAGCTTGGTTTCGAAGTTCACGAGCTTTACTGTGAGCCAGATGGGAATTTCCCAAATCACATGCCGAATCCTGAGGATGTCTCCAGCCTGAAAGATTTACAAAAAAAAGTTGTCGAAGTTTCTGCCGATGTGGGAGTCGCTTTCGATGGAGATGGAGATCGAATTGGAGTTGTCGATGAGCTGGGCAAGGTCATCCCAGCTGACAGAGTTTTGATTCTTTTTGCACGCGATTTGCTTGCACGTAATCCGGGTGCTGAAACAATTTTTGATGTGAAATGCACGCATGTTTTGGCGACTGAAATCGAGAAGCTGGGAGGTGTCGCGACGCGTTGGAAGACGGGTCATTCTTTTATCAAGCGCAAGATGAAAGAGAGCGGAGCTTTGCTCGCTGGTGAAGTTTCTGGTCATATGTTTTTTGCCGAGAATTATTTCGGAGTGGATGACGCTTTGTTGGCTGCTGTGAAATTTTCAAGCATTCTTTCGAATTCTGAAAAAACAGTTTCTGATCATTTGGCAGATATTCCAACGACTCATGCGACTCCTGAGATTAAGTTGGAGATTGATGATTCCAAGAAATTTGAAGTTATGCAGAAGATAGTTGATGAGTTTTCTCGTGAATTTAGAAGCTGTGATTTGCTTGATGGCGTAAGAGTTAATTTTGATGATGGTAGTTGGGGGCTCGTTCGAGCGTCGAATACTTCACCGATTCTCACCCTTCGTTTTGAGGCTAATTCTGAAGAAAGGTTGGAGGAGGTGAAGAGTATTTTTGTTGAAAAATTGAAAAATTACTCCGAGTTGAATTTATCTACCTTGAATTAAACAATGAAGCTATTTTTCAGCAAGTAGTCTCACTTGCTTAAAGGGCTTGTTTTTGCTAAAATAATCAGATTCTAAAATGCAAAAACAAATACAAAAGCTTCTCGGGATTTTGTTGTCACTCACTATTTTTGTGGGCTTTATTCCTATGAGTCTTGCTTCCACCGAATTCGAACCTTACGAAAAGAATTTCGTAATTTCAGCTTATTACTCGCCATTGCCAAATCAGCGAGTTTATTTTCGTGGGAGTTATGAAGCGGACAAACGTTTAAACGGAAATGGAACGAATGGAGCAGATGGCACTCAGGTTTATCCGGGGATGATTGCCGCGCCTAAGAATTATCCATTTGGTATGAAGATTGAAATTCCAGGAATGGGAGTTGCTGCGATTCATGATCGGGGTGGAGCCATCGTTCGGGCTGGTGAGAGGGAGATCGCTACTCATGACCGATTGGATGTTTGGATGGGCAAAGGCGAGGTGGGTCTGGCGCGAGCTTTGCAGTGGGGGGTGAGGACAGTCACTGCGAAGGTTTATCCAGCTTCACATCAGATCGCTGAGAGCTTCATATTGCCAGCGATGAACCCAGCTTTTGTAGCTGATCTGAAGATTGGTGATTCTGGCGAGGAGGTAAAAAAACTTCAAGAAGAGTTGAAAACTTACGGTTATTTTCGTGCTTCAGTGAATGGAATTTTTGACGAAGTTACGCAAAAAGCTTTGTTGGGTTATCAGCTGGCTAGAAATATCGTTGCCGCTGCGGATTCGATTGGCGCGGGGATACTCGGTCCTCAGACTCGTGAGAGTTTGAACGCAGAAGTTTTCAAACGAAATTGGCGACCACCTGCTTCGCTGGTCGCAAGAACAAATTCATCTTCCGCTAGTGGGGCGAAACTTGTCCAAAAAGATTCCGCTGAAGATAAAAGATTTTCCACGACACTCTCGGTTGGTGATCGCGGTGAGCTCGTGCGTGATCTGCAAATAGCACTTACCGAAGCTAGATTTTATGAATGTGAAATTAATGGAATTTACGATGAAAAAATGGAGGACTGCATCTTCAAGTTTCAACAGCGGAATGAAATAGTGTCTGCGCGTGATGAATTTGGAGCTGGTTATTTCGGAGAAAAAACACGGATAACTTTGACGGAAATACTTGAATCTATGAAAGAGGAGTTGACCAGTTTCATCGAGACAGAGATTGCAGTGATGACTGCTGAGCCGGGCGAAAGTGGTGAAAAAATCGTGAAGTTACAAAAGGGTTTGCAGAAGCTGGGTTTTCTCGAGGGTGAAGTATCGGGAGAGTTTGATCAGCAAACCTCTGCAGCGATAACGGAGTTTCAGGTTTCAGAGAAAGTTTTGGATTCGGCGACGAGTTATGGCGCAGGGTTTTTCGGTCCCAAGACCCTGACTGCTTTCAAGAATATTTTACGAAAAAAATTAGTCGAGACTCCTGCACTGCCACAAAATCCAGAATGGAATCGGGCGGTTTGGCTTGCTTACACTCCAGAATTTAAAAATAATTTGGCGAGGGATGATGAGGGCAGAGAGGTGAAAGTTTTGCAAGAAGTTTTGCAAAAGCTGGGCTACGCTGAACTTGAAGCGAGTGGAAAGTTTGATGAGGCTACGGAGGCGGCGGTGATTGCTTTTCAAATCAGATCAAAGGTTTTGGGCTCGGCTGCTGATTTCGGAGCGGGTAGTTTTGGTCCAAAGACTCGGACGAGTTTGAATGCTTTGCTTCAGGAAGAAAAAATTGTTTTGCGAGAAAAGGAAACTAAGCAAGCTTGAGTTATGGGGAAAATAAATAAGTTAATTAGCTGTAAAATTTTGAATTTTAAATCCCCGTTTTCACGAGGACAAGCTTCGAAACAATTTTCAATTTCCCAATGCGTCAATTTTCAAGAATACCCTTTGAGGCTTTATGCATTTTTAGTTTTTGGCAGAAGCGTAGGTTAAAATCGAGATAGTTTTTTTGATGCAAAAAATTGTTTTGATTGGTGGCGGTTCGGGTATTTCTCCACTTCTCACAGAACTTTCCAAAAAGAAAAATGTGGAAGTTTCGGCGGTTGTGACTGTTTTTGATAATGGAGGGAGCAGCGGTATTCTTCGTAAGAAATTTCAGATTCCAGCCGTGGGTGATTTTCGCAAATGTGTTTCAGCGACTGCTGGCGGGATTGCTGAATTTTTCGAGAAGTGCGAAGGGGGTCACGCTTTGGGTAATTTGATTCTCGCGGATCTTATTCAGGAAAAGGGTTTCGCGGAGGCAACAACAATTTTTGCGAAATTTGGAAAAGCAAAAGTTTTGCCGGTTTCTTTTTCTAACGCCCAGTTAGTTGGCATTTTTGCAGATGGTTCACAAATTGTTGGTGAGGAAAAATTCGATCATCCGCCTAAAAAGTTTCTGGCTAAAAAAATTGAAAAAGTCTCACTCTTACCGCATGCGAAATTGAATCCTGCGGTGTCGGAAATCTTCGCTGCTGCTGACAAGATTGTGGTTGGTCCGGGTAGTTTGTTTGGGAGCTTGCTGGTGAATTTTGCGGTTGAGGGGTTCAAAAAATCTTTTGAAAAATCATCTGCGAAAAAAAGTCTGGTGATGAATTCTACTTGTGAGTTTGGTTGTGGGGGTGAGGGTGTGGAGGAAGTTGTGCGGAGGTTTGGGGTGGAGTTTGATGAAATTTTGCGGTCACCAAAAAAATCTAAGCTTTGGGATGCTAAGTTTTTAGTTAAAGAGATTTGTTGCATGTAGCGCTTACAGATATGGAGAATTTGGTTGAGCTTTCTATGGTGTGGTGTATTTTTTTATGTAACATTACTAAACAAAAGTGTTTGCAATTTTATTTTGCTTAGGAAATAAAGATATACAAAACAAACAAGATAGGCGATCAAAGAACCATAACAAACTCCCATTAAAGGAAAAAGCCACAATACCAAAAGATAAAAAACAGTTAATGTTGTTATGCTGTACGAAAAGTTTCTAAGTACAGTTGGGTATAGTTCGTTTTCATAGGAGTAAGCCAAAACTATAAGTAAGGGGGATAAGCCAGTAGGAAAAGAAGCCATAATGCCAGCCCATTGAACACCAATAATTTTTGCGACTCCAGTGATTAGCAATACTGTAATCGTTACAAATAAGGAACGGAATAAAACTGTAGAAAGTGTTAATTTTTTAGGAATTGATTTTTTATCTATGGGGATATGCCTAAAGAAGAGTATTGCTAAAGTTGTACCGGCAATAAAGATTATCAAGCTTGTGATTAGGTTTATTTTTAAAATGGACACCACATAGCCAACGACAAAGAAGGCTAATAATCCACTCAGGAAAGCAGTCGTTACATGAAGAATTGGTCGATTTGTAAATTGTTTACCACCAAGATAAAAACCAACAGTAAAAGATAATGAACTTACCAGACCAGATATTCCGTATGGTATTCCCTGAACAACAAAGCTAGTGCCTTGTTCAATGCTGTAGAAAAAAATCATTATGCCAGTGCCTATTGGTAGTCCGGCCAATAGTCCTCCTAGTTTTGGATTTCTTTCTGAAACAAAGATCAATGCCAATACGACGACTATCGAAATGATTGTTTTAAATATTATCAATGACATATTTTGTTTATTTAAGTTTTTTCACTGAACTCAAAAATACGCGAATTTTTTTCTTGTAGCAAATGATTTGTCTTATCCTCTAAAATCGAATTACATGAAAATTCTCGGAATTGATCCCGGCACTGCCACCACTGGATTCGCAGTCATCGAAAAAATCGGCTGCGAAGTGACAGTACTCGATTTCGGAGTGATTACCACGAAACCAAAAATTCCACCTGAAGAAAGATTACTTGAAATTTCGGAAAATATTTCCGAGCTAATTAAATCTCACAAACCCGATTTGGCAGCTGTCGAATCACTTTTCTTTTTCAAAAACCAAACTACCGCATTCACGGTGGCACAAGCGCGGGGAGTGGTTCTGCTTTCCATCGCGAAGGCTCACATACCTTTGCAGGAGATTACTCCGCTGCAGGTCAAAATGGCGGTCACGGGTTATGGTCAGGCGGATAAAAAACAAATTCAATTTATGGTGAAGGAGATTTTTAAACTTGAAAAAACTCCTCAGCCAGATGATGCAGCTGATGCTTTGGCTGTGGCTTTTTCGGCTAGCTGAATTTTTTCAACCTAAATCAGCTAACCTTCACAATTTTATATTTCATTTCTCCCGCAGGAGTCTTCACTATTACCTCATCACCCTGATCCTTATTTATGATAGCCGATCCGATCGGAGATTCATTTGAGATTTTTGCCACAGTCGGATCAGCCTCAGTACTCCCCACAATAGTGTAAGTTTCCTCATCATCATTTTCGGTGAGATTTTTAATTGTGATGGTTGAACCGATCTTCACTGTTTTCCCACAGGATTTTTTTTCAGCAATTATCTTTGCAGTTTTGATCATTCTTTTCAGCTCCACGATACGACTTTCGACAAACGCTTGTTCATTTTTGGCATCCTCATATTCGCTATTCTCACTCAGGTCTCCAAAACTAATCGCCTCCTTCAGGCGCTGGGCAACCTCTTTGCGTTTTCCGTTCTCCAAATCCTCCAACTCATCTTGTAGTTTTTTCAAGCCCTCACGGGTTATGAGAGTCTGTTGAGAGTCATTGGTGATGTTTTCTTCGGAATCATCATCATCTTCACCAACAGGTGTGTCGTCATCTCCAGTGGTGCTTTGACCAGAGAGTGTGAGATCTTCTTCGGTGAGCTCGTTCTTCAGATTTTTATCATCTGCAGCGTAGCTCATTTTTTTCTTACCAGCCATTTTAAAAAAAGTTAATGATGCCTTGTGGGCAAGGTTTATAAGTCTTTGAGGTTGATTAATTAATGTAATCCAAATTTCCTCTGCTGTCACGAGTGTAAACCGTGAGCAGGATTTTAGCTAATTTTTGTGAGTTGCAACAGTCTTTTCCAGCGTAGATCAATTTCTGTCTGTAAACGATTTTTTAGCTCTACATTTTTCTTTTGCAACAAATGACGAAAACGCTTTTGTCCTTTGAGAAATTCCTCAATTGGTTTTCTTTGCCTTGCTTGATAATTCAAATTCCATTTTCCGTCTTCAAACTCAATAAGTGGCCAGAAATTAGTCTCCACCGCATTTTTACAAATTTCGATTCCAGCATTTGTTGCTGATTTCCAATTTGTCGGACAAGGTGAAAAAACATTTAAAAAAGTCGGACCAGTAGTGTTGATTGCCTTTTCTGCTTTTCGCATTAAGTCTAGATGATTTGCGGGAGTGGCTTGGGCTAGATAGGGGAGATTGTGTGCTGCGAGAATTCCGACAATGTCTTTTCGCGGAGTTTGTTTTCCAGAAATTATTTTGCCACTGGGCGAAGTAGAAGTCGCTGCACCGAGAGGAGAGGCAGAGGATCTTTGGTAGCCAGTATTCATGTAACCCTCATTATCCAGACAGATAAAAGTAAAATCAGTTCCGCGTTCAATCGCTCCAGAGAGAGCCTGTAAACCAATGTCGTATGTCCCGCCATCACCAGCGAAGGCAATGATTTTTATTTTTTCTAGAGTTTTGGAAGTTAAGCCACTTGGAAGATTTTTTCCTTTTCTCAAAAAAGCTTTTCTAGCACCATCAATACCACTGGCTACTGCGGCGGTGTTTTCAAAAAGTGAATGAATCCAAGGAGTTTCCCAGCTAGTTTGAGGATAGGCTGAGGTGCAAATTTCGAGACAGCCAGTCGCGTTTACGATGACGACGGGGTCTTTGGTTGTGGCTAGGACTTGCTTCACGATAATTCCTAAGCCGCAGCCAGGGCAAAGGCGGTGACCGCTGGTTAGGCGCTGGGGATTTGCGGAGGCGGTTTTTAGATTGAGGTTCAAATGTAAAATTTAAAATGCTAAATGTAAAATGAACTATTTTCCAAAAACTTGGAAAGGAAAAGTTAGTAATATTAAAACAGGGATGGTGAGAAAAATCCCAACAAGCTGGTAGTTTGAAATTTTCTCATGAAAGTAAAGTAATCCAATCAAAATACTACCGACGGTGATTGCGATCGAGCAGATGGATGATGCAAGAGTGAGAGGGCTTTTTTTTATCATGAAGATAAAAAGACCAGTTGATAACAAATAAAATAATAATGCAAGAAAAATTAACCAGTTTTTTTCATTTGTCCAAAGTTTTGCCATGAAACTTCCTAGTAGATTAAAAATTACGATACCGGCGAAAAGATAAATAATCATTTTTTGTAGTTTGTAAAGTTAAATCAGTCTTTGAAGATTTTAGAGATGGGCTATGATTTTCTTGAAATATTAAAATGATGGTAATTATGATGAGGGAACTACCAAAGGCTTTCATGCCGCGGGAATGTCTCTCATTTTTTGTTGTTCAATCTTATCCCTAGAACAAAAGCATAGATAGTTTTGGATTTCATTTGGATAAAACCTGAAAAGGAAAAGTGATGAAGAAAATTGCGATGACTGCGAGTGTCAAACCGAAATATTGAAAATGATTAAGTCGTTCTCCGAACAAGAAATGTCCTATTAGCACTCCGCCAATGAGACCTGACAGAGTGCTTAGTAAAGTTATAAAAGAGAGTGAGTCTATTTTTCTTAAGGCAAAAAGAAAGATGGCACAGCCCCCCAAATAAAATGAGAGTATGATCGCCAAAAGCCCCCAATTGTTATTTTTCACCCAAAGTTTTGCGAGGTAGTCTCCGTACAAAAAGAGTGAGGTAGAGGCGATAATGTAAAAATAAAACATTAATTTTCAAAATTATTTAAGCGAAAACACGTGTCAATAAATGAAGTATGCCCAAAGAGAAGAAACTAAAAATTGAAGTCATTATTACCAGATCACCAATAATGCTTGTTTTGTAATTATACCTTTGGGAAAAAACAGCCAGTGATATTGCTGCAGGTATGCCAGATTGTAGGATTAATAAATTTTTTATTTCGCCCGTAATTCCCAATAAATACAAAGAGACAAATGTAGCAATTGGTAAAAAAATGAATCTAAATAAAGAATAACCGATTGATTTTTTTATTGTTGAAAATGAAAAATTATCAAACATAAAAATACCTAATGTAAAAATTGCTACAGGCCCAGCACTTTTGCCTAGTAATTCGAAAGGTTTTATCAACAAGCTGTTTTCCTTGAGGTCGATTAGTGAAAAAAATACACCAACTATTATTGATAGGATAAGTGGATTGATGAGCACTTTTTTTAGAATATTCCCGCTATTTTCTTTTTTTGTCGCGTATTCAAATAATAAAATACTTAAAAGCATGCCCAAAGGTCCGAGTACAGAAGATGTAATAATCGCAAAGTCTAATCCGGACTGACCACCATAGGACTCAAAAAAAGGAATTCCAAAAAAGGCATTGGATCCAAAAACGATTGCCAAAGCAGAGAGAATGAAACAGTCTTTATTTATCAGTTTAATTTTTTTGAGCACAAATAAGAAAGCAACAAGTAGTATTATCGGCAAGACCGAACCAGAAACAATTTTTGGTTCAAGTGTAGATATATTTATTTTTGCTATTTTTGAAATGAACAATGCTGGTAGAGCAAAATAATATACAAAAAAGCTTAAAACTTTAGAGTCTTCTTTTGGTATTATTTGTAGTCTTCGAGATAATATTCCTAGCAAAACGATAGGTGCTATGATGCCAAGAGAATAGATGATTTGCATTTTTTAATTAGGTGTAAATTTTAGTGGACGTTTTTAAAATTAATAATCCGACTAAGTCTTTTTGGCTTAGGAATCATTTTCCAAAAATTTGGAGAGGGAAAATTAACAAAATAATTGCGATAGTTGCAAAAAATAAACCAAAATACTGAGAAGCTGAAAGCTCTTCATGAAAATAAAAATAAGCTACGAGCAAACTTGCGATGAGATTAATCAAAAGTACGATTGGCACGACGACTGAAAGAGAGGCTTCCTTAATCGCAAAAGCACGAAGCACATTTCCGACTAAAAATAAAAGTAATCCAACTCCAAGAATCCAAAATTTTTCACGCAATGCCCAAGTCTTGAAAAGAAAATTTCCAGTGATGAAAAGTAGCGAAGCGGTAAGAACGTAAAAATAAGGCATGTTCAGGATATAATCAAATAATTATTTTTGTAAATTTACAAAATTAATTTTAGGAGTCTTGCCTTTTTCCAGTTGCTCAAAAATTTCTTCTGCGTGAGTTGGGTTGAATTGGCGCTGACCGATTCCGTAAATATAGTTCACAGTAGATAGTTCACAGTTCACAGAAAACAGGGCTGAATTAACTTCGTTAAACAAAACGCTGCCTTCGCTTCCGAGTGGAATCATGCGATCGAGAATTCCTACAGTTTTTGCGCTGCTCAATACTTCGACGATTTCCTCTGCAGGAAAAGGTCGAAAAGTTCGCAAACGAATCGTACCAACTTTTTTGCCTTTTGCGCGTAATTTTTTTACAGCTTCTTTCACGCTACCACTCGCGCTACCCATTATGACCAAAATAATTTCTGCATCTTTTGTTTCGAATTCTTCAATGTGTTTCGAATAATTTTTTGAGCTAGCGAGTTGTTTGAATTTTTTACCAATCTCTAGAATTACTTTTTTGGCATTCTCCATTCCCTCCATTTGATTTCGCTTTACCTCAAAAAAATAATCAGGATTTGTGTAGGCGCCTTGGGTGATGGGATTTTTGAAATCAAAAAGCGAATTTATTACTTTTGTTTCTCCGACAAATTTTCTCACTTTTGCATCTGGTAAGATTTCCAAATTAGTCGCGAGATGAGAAGTCTCAAAGCCATCAAAGCAAATCATGATCGGCAGACGAACTTTCAAATTCTCAGCAATGGGAAAAGCTTGAATCGTCAGATCATAAGCTTCCTGCGGAGAATTCGCAAAGAGCTGAATCCAGCCAGAATCTCTTTCCAAAAGCACATCAGAGTGATCACCATGAATTGAGAGCGGAGCAGAGAGGGCTCGATTGGCATTCGCCAAGACAATTGGCAGGCGTAGCCCACTGACATTTACCAAGACTTCATGCATCAAAGCCAGTCCCTGGCTGGCAGTGGCGGTCATTGCTCGGGCTCCAGCAGCCGCTGCACCGAGGCAAGCTGACATGGCAGAATGTTCTGACTCGACTGGTATGAATTCTGTGTCGACCTCTCCGTTTGCCACGAATTCAGAGAATTTCTCTGGAATTTTTGTCGAAGGCGTGATCGGATAAGCGGCGACGAGATCAGGATTGATCTGACGCATGGCTTCAGCGACAGCTTCGTTACCGGTGAGGATTTTTTTCAACACAAAATATTTTAATAAATTAAATCGAAACTTCTTGCTTTTCTACAAGCGCCAAGCTTTTTGGTTTTGTCGGACAGACTGTGACGCAGAGTCCACAGGCAGTGCATTTTGCTTCATCCACTCCGGTCATATTTCCCTGCGAGTCTGTTTTTATCGCATCGTGAGGGCAGACTGGCCAGCACAAGCTGCAGTTGATGCAACTTTTGGAATTCCACTTGCAGCTTCGTCGCGTCCAATTTCCAGTGTCATAGTTATCAGAACATTTATTTTTTCGAATTGTTGCGGCGAGTGGAATATCTCTCCAGCTTGGCAGAGATTTACTTGTGTTTTTTACTTTGTTTTTCTCGCTCGTGATCTCCCTCACTTCGTTAAAGCCATGCTCAAAAGCACGCAAATTACCTTTCACGACTTCTGCAGGGAGATGAGATGAGAGATAGATCGCTAGACTTTGTGAAAAATCTTTTAATTTTGAGAGATTTAAAATTCGAACAAGCGCACCTAAGATTGGTACGTTTGGAATGTCTTTGCCAATTTCTTTCAAAGCTATTTCGCTCGCATTTATCGCAAATATTTTTTCAGAATTTATGTTTTTTAAAACTTTCTGAGAAGTATTAATTAAAAGAGCGCTATCTTTTTTTAGGTTTTTTGACAGTTCAGTGTTTGTGATTTCATGATTTGAAATCAAGGTCGTGTCTAAGAGGATCGCAACATCTATTTCTGTCGGGTGTGAGACATCTTCCGTTACTTTCTCACAAATTCGATTGTAGGCTGTCACAGAGGCTCCTCTTTTTTCTGCACCAAAATCAGGGAAACTTTGTACGAATTTCCCTTGATTTCCCATGATTTCTGCGAGGGCGGTGGAGGCAGTGATCGCGCCTTGTCCAGCTCGAGAATGCCAGCGAATTGAAAGATTTTTTTGCATAAATTTGCGGAAATTCTAACATTTTTGTTGTGGAAATGCTTGCAAAAAGACCTAGAATTTGCTAAAATAACGTGATTTCTGAAATAAAAATATGCCTGAAGATCAAAACACAAATACTGCTACGCAAACTTCCTCAGTCTCAACAAGCTCCTCAAGTGCGGTTGTTGGACAGGATTCTGCTGCGACGAAAAATATCGCAACAGATGAGCCAAAAAAAATTCTCGATGAGGAAAAAGTTGTTTCGCAACCCGTTGCAGAAAACGAAAAACCGCTTTTTCAAGCCTTGCCGAAGGAAGACGTCGCAGAAAGTAAACCAGTGGTTTCTCCAGAACCTCAGCCAAAGCTGACTTCAAAAACTTTGGCAGCGGCTTCGAAACAAATTACGAAAGCTGATCCGCCAGATGTGAGAAGCCCACTTCCTCAAAATTCTGCAGATATTGCTGCTGCTGCTGGTTTGACTTCTGCTCAGATTGAAAAGAGCTCGAGCAAAAACACAATGAATTTATCTCCTGAACTTGCCTCAAAAGCTGAACCAGTTTCAAAGACTCAGGAGCCGCTTCCACCGAAGAAAGATACGGTAGTTTCTAGCAAAATTTTGTCAAAAGTGGTTGACTCCACAGCTTCGTATTTGGATCCGAATTCTCAAAAAGAAATTCAAGACAAAACTACTGGTGAACAATTTATAAATCACAATCAAGTAGCTACGGGAAACTTTATCAGTAAGCTTTTTGGGAGAAAGCCCAAACAGCAAGCTTCCACACAGCCTGTTGCAAAAACCCCTGAGACCAAGGGGTTGCCTCAAGAAAAGAAAAGCTTGCAACGACAATTAGCTGAGGCAGAGAAAGTTTACGAACAGGGACTTGCGAGTGTGCGGGATTTGATCTCACCTTCTTCTTTTGAGATCCATTACGATCATCTCAATCTCTCAGGAGTTTTTGTGCGTAGTTTCTTCGTTTACGCTTATCCACGTTTTCTTGAAACCAACTGGATGAGTTCGGTCGTGAATTTTGACGCGGCTGTGGATGTTGCACAGTTTATTTATCCGATTGCTTCCAGCGAAATCATGGGCACTCTCAAAAAGAAAGTTGCTCAGATCCAATCTTCAATCACGATGGCTACCGAAAAGGGTAACGTGCGTGATCCGCAATTGGAAACTGCGCTTGAAGATGCGGAAGCTTTGCGCACTGATTTGCAGAGAGGGCAGGAAAAATTCTTTCAGTTCGGCATGTATTTCACGGTTTATGCCAAGGACTTGAAACAGCTGGAGGCAACCACAAAAACAATTGAAAGTCAGCTTGGTGGCAAATTATTGCTGACGAAACGGGCAGACATCCAAAGCGAACATGCTTTCAATTCCACGTTGCCACTTTGTATTGATGAGTTGGAGGTTCAGCGCAACATGAATACTTCGCCACTTTCCACGACGTTTCCATTTATTTCTTCTTCTCTGGCGACTGACGAGGGGATTCTTTACGGACTGAATCGACACAATAATTCACTTGTTATTTTTGACAGGTTCAATCTCCCAAATGCAAACTCTTGTGTTTTTGCTTCCTCTGGTGCGGGTAAATCTTACGCGGTGAAATTAGAAATTTTACGACAGGTTATGTTGGGTTCCGATGTCATCGTGGTGGATCCAGAAAATGAATACAAAACTCTCACTGAAACTGTGGGGGGGACTTATCTAAATATGAGTCTCAATTCCGAACAGCGAATCAATCCATTTGATTTGCCACAGCCTTTCGAGGGGGAAGATCTGAAGCCCGGAGATTTGCTTCGTGAAAACATCATCACGATCACAGGTTTGATGAGGTTGCTGTTGGGTAAAATGAGTTCAGAAGAGGAGGCTTTGATGGACAAGGCGCTCATCGATACTTACGCGGTTCGTGGGATCACGATGAATGTGGAGGATCCGAGCAAGATGCCGATGCCGACGATGGAGGATTTCCACTCAGTTTTGAGTTCGACCAAAGGGGCAGAGGATTTGGCGCAGCGTTTGCAAAAATATACGAGTGGTACTTTCGGTGGAATTTTCAACAAGGAAACAAATGTGGACTTGGGGAATGGTCTGATCGTTTTCTGCATCCGTGATTTGGAGGACGAGTTGCGACCGGCGGCGATGTTTATTTTGCTTAATTTTATTTGGAATCGGATTCGCAGTGAGCTGAAGAGACGAATTCTTGTGATTGATGAGGCATGGACGATGATGCAGCATGAGGATGCGGCGAAGTTTCTTTTTGGTTTGGTGAAGCGGGCGAGGAAATATTATTTGGGGGTAACTACGATTACTCAGGATGTGGAGGATTTTCTCGGTAGTAAATATGGTCGTCCGATTGTGACGAATTCTTCGATGCAAATTTTGCTGAAGCAGGCGCCGAGTTCGATGGATGTTTTGCAAAAAACTTTCAATTTAACGGAGGGGGAGAAATATATGTTGCTGAATTCTGGTGTGGGGCAGGGTCTTTTCTTTGCGGACAATAAGCATGTGGCGGTGCAGGTGATTGCGAGTTATTCGGAAAATAAGATTGTGACTACGAATCCGGAGGAGATATTGGAGAGTAGAAAGTAAGGGTGGAGGATAGAAAGTGGAAGGTGGAAAGTTGAAGGTAAAAAGTGGAAATTTGGAATGCAGAGAGAGGTTGGTTTTTTGTTCTGCTGTTTTTTTGCAAATCCAGCCAGATAGCTGGTTTGTCTCTGGCTGAAAATAAGTCGGTGGTTCTGTTTCAGATCCCATCTGTTGTCCTCTCACAAATAAACGAATCAGAGGTTTTTTCAAATCCCGCTCTGCTAATTTCCTGCAAGTAAAAGTACTCGTGCGCCTGCTCCCTTTCGAAAAGGGAGCACGAAGCAGGTGTTGTTTATTTTCTCATGGGCAGCAGAGGAGGTATTTGACTGGCGAAGTAGGAGTTTATTTTAATCTCTCGTGGTTAGTAGAGCAGGGATTTGATCAGGCATGATGAAGAGGACCACTGAGATTTTGTAATCAGTGATCCTCTTTTCTTCCTTGCCGCCGCCTCGTCCCTTATTTTTTAAAAGCTAGGGAGAACTTTCTTTTGACCAAGATGTTTCCATCTTGATCGAGAGCTTCGACTTTCCAATTTCCTTCTTTGGAGAGTCTCAATCCGGTGAAAAAACGATACCCAGCTGTTGCTGGGATTTTCAGCTTTTTATTCTTCATGATTTTCCATTTTTCGTTTGGCAGCTGATAAGACCAAACGTGGAAAACCTGCTCTGATTTTTCGATTTTCAACTTGGTCCAGAAATAAACCAAGTTATTTTTTTTACTCTCAACTTTATTTCCCACGATTTTTCCTGTGGGATTTCCGTCTTTGATTCCTCGTGCGAGAGTGGAATCAATAACTTTGACGCTCTCTGTCGCTTTAGTGACAATGGGAGCATTTTCAGCAGGAGGAGAAAATTTCGCCCTCCTTTCGATATTCCCGCTCACTATTTTGAAGTGAGAAGAATACCCTTTGTAATATCCCAATCCTGTTCCCATTAAAAATGAAAAAATTAGGCATAATGAAAAAAATGGGGTCTATCCAATGTCATTTTCAAGAAAATAATCAGTCATCTTGTCTCTCCGATGAGCTCGTAAACCACGATGGAGTTTTATCTTCTGCTTGAGATGAGCAAAGTAACCATCACAACAATTAGTTGTGTTCGGGATATTACGTTCTGGGTATTTTAGGTAAGTAAATAGCCACGGTAAGTTCACTTCAAGACTACGATGAGCACTTCGAAGTTTTCGATGGGTGTAGTGCCAACCTCGTTTACTTTTATCTGTAGTTCGTTCATTCAAGAAGTTGCACCATCTCTGATGCCACTTCTTGAGTTTACGAGTGAAGCGAGATCTTCCGCATGATTTTAAATCAAGAGCGATTCTTCTCAGTTGCTTACCAGCTTCTAGTTTAGGTTTCTTGGTGAGATACTTTGTTACGGTCTGTACTGCGTGAAACTGACAGAGCTGAACTGGAATATCAGGAAACATCCTTAAAAGTAGCTGTCTTACTCCACGTCTGCCATCAATTACAAAGGCTGAGAAGCTAAATCTAGCTACTACTAAATCATTCAAAAGCGACTCGTAGTGTTCTATCTTTTCACTTCTGATCTTTTTCCAAAGTAAGTTCTTTTTATTGGCACGAGCAACTAAAACA
>Ga0307989_1000467_pt1 | contig 26499 bp, 20 predicted proteins | sample EllFjometagen185_FD_203164 | JGI IMG/M metagenome (GOLD analysis project Ga0307989, IMG submission 203164) | Marine microbial communities from Ellis Fjord, Antarctic Ocean - #185 | ecosystem: Environmental > Aquatic > Marine > Unclassified | place: Southern Ocean | collected 2014-10-08 | reverse complement strand
TCCAAAGCATTGGAAGGCGAAATGCTCAAAAAGTATGTAAAAAAACTGCTGAACTCCCCTTCCTAAAATCGTGCAATTCCAGAGAATTGTACGACTCTTCCAACGTCTTTTACTGAATGCTCACAAAAAAATAAAGGGTTTTCGGGATTTGTTATTTTTTGGTCATCGTAGACTCGGTGCGTCAGAGATAACAGGTATTGCTGAAATGAATAATCAGTATATTTATACCAATGGATTTTTAGATGAATTATTTTCGACCAGAGAACTTTTTACGCTTCGGTTAAAAGAGCTTCTTGAATATAAAGATACCAAACACAGTGAAGCATTATCGAATACGTTAACAGAGTTTTTCAGTACATTGAATACACTTGCCAGCCAAAATAGTATACAAAACGATGGTGCCAGGAAAAAAAGTGCGGGTTGGTGGTTGCTGTTTTTAAGTTTATTCTCGTCTAACATTTCGCCAAAGGAAAACCGGGTAGTCAGTAATAGTGAACGTGAGACAAACCTTAAATTTGTGGTATCTGATAAATTGAAAGAACTTACACTTTTATTGGATAAAGGCAAATTCACCCGTGAAGACCGCCTGGTGGATATAGCCATTCTTTATGCAGAAAGAGTCTGTGCCAGAAAAGACTTTAAGGAAGATATTGAAGACATGGTTGAAAGAGCTCAGGAGATCACTAAGTTTGGGAAAAGAAAACCATACGCCGAAATACTGTTCAAATATATCATGCGTGAAGGGGAGTCCTGGAGCCCTTTTCTGACGATGGCGATCATGTTCGAATACAAGGAAGTCCTTAATTCATTGTCGCCCAGAGAGATTCATGAATCGATTAATGGGAAAAATGGGGAGTGGATGCTAATTCTGAGAGATATGGTGATAAATAAAAAATTAACAACTAAAAAGCATCTGAAAAATCTTTTAAAATATAGTAAGTAATAAATTTTAAAAATCTTGTTTAGGATCGGGGATATCTCTATTCAATAAGGAGTGTAAAAATGGGAAACTTTGCAGAGTCACTTCTTTATTTGTACTTCCCTCTTCCGAGAATCCTTTTAAGATTAACTCCGCTTGCATCTTAAATACGCTGACTAAACTGACCTCTGTATCCGATTTTTCTTTCGGACTAAAACTATAAAACGGAATTAATTCTTTTACGTAAGCAGCCAGAGCTTGGTCGCTTTGGGTTTCAAAATAGTGAATTAAAATATCACTTGTTTTTTCAACTGCCAATCTGAGTTTCTCAATAATACTATCATTTAAATCCTGAAACATGGCCATAGAAGTCAGAAATAGCAGTTCTTTTTCCTCTTCAGAGTATCCGTCACTGATTTTAGCCAGCCATTTACTTTCATCTTTACCCAGCAAGGTAATTAATTCTTCAGCATCTTTAATATACTCTGTTGGACTCATCCCCTCTAATGTTGTCGTAAATTCAGCCGACGCTTTCTCTTCTGTTTTTGATAAATCAATATTTTCCAGAGTTTCTGTTATCTCCCTGACCATTTGATCCGTGTCTTCTTTATTCGGTTGAATCGTTAATTTATCAATCCCATTTTCAAAGGAAACCGCATTTTTTCCTTCTCCTTTAAAAAACTCCAGGGTTCGAATTTGTCCTCTGGGAATATCAGTGGTTCCTTCAGTTGTATTTGCTTCTTTGTCTCTAACTCTAATACTCGAACCCAGGTCGTATTTTAGTTTTGGAACGATTTTATTTTTCATAATATTCCTTGTACTTTAAATCCAATATAAAATCCTCGGCAGACACTACTGAAACCTCTCCCTGAATTATTATCCAATATCGACTTTAAGTCAAATGGAGTCAAAATGCTAAATCTACCATCAATATTTTCATAAACCCGAAACTGTATTTGGGGATAGGTAGATTTGTGCCAAAGAATGGTAATTATTGAACCGATATTCTGTTTGCGAAACTGCAGGCCTCATATATAGGTTTATTAGGAAACTTTGATTATTTGACAATCTTCCTGAACAGAGCCCCTGATTCCTTTCCCAAATTTATAAGTGTAATTAAATTAACCAGCAGTCTAGCGGTTAATCCCCATATTTTTTCTTTTTCAAAAGTGAAAATATAAGTTCTAAATCTCCGACCTTTCCAGTTAAACATTTCAATTGACAGGTTTTTTAAATCTATCAAATAGTCATACGGAATGATGATCAGCTTTTCGACTTCGTCTTCATTCAGGTTAAAGCTATATGGACTTGGAATCAGTCCGACAAATGGATAAACTAAGTATTGAGATGCCAAAACTCTATCAACCGTGAGTTTACCCCATACATCAATCTGGTTTCTATCGACTCCAATTTCTTCTTCAGTTTCCCGTAATGCAGTATGAAGTGCCGTTTTGTCGATTTTATCTCTTCCACCCCCAGGAAAAGAAATCTGCCCGCCATGGACACTCTGGTCGTCAGGTCGTTTCATGAAGACAATTGAGAGATCGCCAGAGTTTATATAAAAAGGAATCAGTACAGACGCTCTTCTCATTCCATCCAGATTAGGATCATTCATAAGTTCACTCTTTGGGTGATAGTCCGCCAAGGCAGTTTTAATCTCTTCTATTTTCGTATGATTATCCTGAAACATAAATATCTCTGCACTTTATTTAATATGAATCCATAACGACCGGCCTTGGCAATCACTCCCATGGCGTTGGTTTTTGCCTGCCATTCTTTGACACTGATTTTAAAGCTGTTTAATCCCGACTGATTTCTAATTAGGGCGAATTCGCCATAATTAAAACTGGGATTATGAACCTTTTCCCAAATGCCGAGATACTCCAAGGTGTTTCTGTTACGCAACCAGTCAGATATGAAGAAATCGCCGTCCTTTGATTTCAGCATATCCGTTAATGAAATATAATCGTAGTTATTTTGAGAAATGATACGAATCTCATTTCCCTGCACCTGGATTTTTACATTTATTTTCATGGCTTCTTCGCTTCTTTTTCAACGCTATTTTCAGCGTCTTCGTTATTCCCCAAGGCTTCTCCTAAAATTGTATTCAACCGATTCTGCAATCATATTTTTCGGAATTGGGTGCAACGATACTCCGTGGGTATTCTATCAACAGTGACATAATCTTCAAAGTAGAAGCTGAAAATAGTTTAATCAGTGTTAAACAAGCATCGCCATTGGGTCTAGTCGCTAATGAACTCATCACAAATGCATTAAAATATGCATTCCCAGCTAAAAGGAAGGGAGAAATTGTTCTTCGCTATAAAATAAATAATGAAAAACAAGTTGATCTGACTATCTCCGATTACGGAATTGGGATTCCCGCAGGATTCAATACTCAAGAGGCTGATAGTCTTGGACTGAGACTGGTTCATACTATAGTTGAAAATCAGCTTAATGGTTCAGTAGACGTGGAAAGTAACAACGGCACAAAATTCACAATTAAATTCAATATTGAAAATTAACTATGGGGAAAGCAAAAATACTCATCGTCGAAGACGACGCTATTATCGCAATGGAAGTAGAAAGCCAACTACAAAAAGATAAACCGTCTTATCATTTATAATAGCCAGGGGAGCTGATCTAGGTCCACGTTACCACCGGAAATTATGATTCCTATTCGCTTTCCTTTAAATCGATCTCTGTTTTCAAGAATAGCTCCAAAAGGGACTGCACTTGAAGGTTCAATAATGATTTTCATTCTTTCCCAGGTATGCCGCATTGATGTAACGATATTTGCCTCGGTCACAGTCATAATATCATCAACATATTCTTGAATAATTGGCAAAGTAATTTTCCCTGTGGATGTCAGCAGACCATCAGCGATGGTGACTGGATCTTCTGAAGGGACGAATTTGCCACTTTTAAAAGAGCGATATGCATCATCTGCCGCTTTGGGCTCAGCCGCTATGACCTGTGTGCAAGGATTAATATAATGTGTTGTCAATGCCGTTCCCGACAAGAGCCCGCCTCCTCCTACCGGAGCCATAATTATATCAAGGTTTTGAACTTTTTCAAATAATTCGAGCGCGGCTGTCCCTTGTCCGGCAATAATCCTGAGATCGTCAAAAGGGTGAATGAATAATGCCCCGGTTTCCTTTTGAATCTTCGCTGTGGCGGTTTCACGCGCTTGTAGGGTTGGTTTACATAAAATGACTTCACCCCCGTATCCTTTGACCCCGTTAATTTTCACCTTAGGAGCGTTATCCGGCATGATTATATAGGACTTAATTCCCCGATTCATCGCCGCCAGAGCAAGTGCCTGGGCATGATTTCCTGATGAGTGAGTACATACTCCCTTGGTAGCATCTTCATCTGAAAGAGAGAAAACAGCATTGGTAGCCCCTCTAAATTTAAATGCGCCTACCTTTTGCAGATTTTCACACTTAAAAAAGATCTCTGCATCAGCCATTTTATTTAGGGCCTGGCAAGTCATCACCGGGGTCTTGTGCGCAAATGGTGCAATTCTTTCTGCCGCTTTTTTGATCTCTTCAAGGGTGGGTATGCTAAGGTTTCTTAATGGTTCCATTTTACACTATTCCTATGCGGTGTGGATAAGGTTAGGGATTTATTTCTAACTAAAAATTAAATATTTTCAATCGGGCAGAAAATCCCTTTCACCTAATGAGATATTTAAGGTAATCTGATCTATTGATATTCAATTTAGATGAGAAGTTATTCCAGCGACATGGACTTTTCTTGATCCCTGTTTGATGAAAAACAAAATGTAATAGTTAAATAATCCCATTTGAGGCAATTGTTTTCAGGAAGCTTAGCAGAGCAGCTAGAAAAGCTCAATTGGTATGAAGGAAGAGATTATTGATCAAATTACTTTTGCAACTACTGTAAACAAAACAGCACCCTTAGCGAAAAAATACTTTTTTGACCACACGACAGCTGAGATTTGTGGCACTTCAGCTATCTGTTTCGCCTAATGCTCTAAACATGCTGGATGTCATCCCGCTCCATCGTTTAAACGTTCGATAAAAGGCACTGGGTTCAGAAAATCCCAGCTGTTCTCCAATCTCGGCTGCAGACAGGTTTTTGGATTCCAGAGCATTTTTCGCCATTTTATAACGGACTGTATCACGCAGTTTCAGATAAGTAGTCCCCTCCTGTTTCAACTTCAATTGAAAACTACGGGAACTCATTCCAAATTCATCGGCAACTGTTTTCAGCCTCGGCGGACAGGACATTCGATCTGACAGCAGCAGTGCCACACGGTCGGACAAACGGTCCCTGTTAATTTGATTGAGACAAGCCTCCTGAGCAAAACCCTCAAATTGGGCCAATAGGCTGGAATTGGCAGTCTTGATAATTGATTTCAGTATCCTACTGTCATAGCTGATCATGGTAAAAGGTTGGTTAAAGCGGATTGTTGCCGATCCGAAGCGCTGTCGATAATCTGCCAGGTTTTCAGGAGCTGACCAGCTGAGATGAACCTCCAGATATGTCATGTCATGTCCGGTCAGCTCTATACATGTTTTTAGCAGCCCCACGATCAAAAACTCCATCATCGCCTTTTCCAGTTTTTCAGGAATTGGATTGATCAGTTTCCAGCAGTAGATCACCCTTTCAGGCTGAATGTCGATTGTCAGATCCATTACATTTCCCGTCGTGGAATAGAACAACTTCGATTTCTCCATTGCCTGTTTAAGCGTTTGGCAACTCATCAGAATATATCCCAACATCCCCAGGTCGGCCATTTTCATATAGTCTGACGCGCACAGCCCCACAGACAAATTGCCGGTGAGTTTCTCCAGCAAAACGACGAGATCAAGCAGGTGTGTTGGAGTCAAGCTCAATGCTGATAAATCCAGCTGGTCCAGTTGCGTTCCCAGTATTTCAAAGAGCTCATTCTCGGTTGCACCGTAAGATTGGGCACAACGTATCATGGATATTATCGAGGTATGCATTATCGCAATTTCAGAACTCATTCCCACACCTTGTTCAAGTTACTGACATCTTATCGACATCGACTGATCGGCCGCGTAAAAAAACCAGCTGGAAGATTAAAAATATACGTAACCGTTCACGGTTTCAAAGTTCAAAGTTCAAAGTTCAAAAGTTCAAAAGTTCAAAGTTTCCATGCATATCTAATTCATCGATATGTTAACTGTCACTCGAATAATCGTTTTAATTCTTGTTTAAACATCTTCAAAAGAATTGAACTCTCACACAATAGTTTTTCCAAGTTTTTTTTTAATGAAAATCTAAAAATGTATAAAAACAACTTTGAACAATGAACACTGAACCTGTAAACGGTTACAAATATACTTCGAGCTATTCGATAGATCTTGAAATTTGAAAGCAACTGGTTTCCATCTGATTGGTGAGCGACGTAGTATTGCTGATTAAAATGTAACGCTTTCGGATATATTATCGCAGAATGCTACTATTTTAGTCAATGATCCAAAACAGTTGCACCTAATGTCATACAGTTTGTTTCTGATGTCATTGTGAAAAACCGATCCCGATCTTAAGATAACGCCATAATCAGAAAATGGTTCGGCTTTCCTTTATCGCAATGATTGAGCTGATACACCAGAGATAATCGAAATTAGCCAGAGACCATATGACTGAATTTGTGTTGAATGGGTGCGACACAACAATCTACTGATAATCAGGGAGAGCAATTGCCAGTGGAACTATTCAAATAAGGGGAGAAGATCGCATTTCGCCTTCTTTATCCCAAACCCGTTTAACTGACCCGGAACCCTTTGTTTGCAACGATGGCTGATATGTAAAAATTCCAGTCCCGAAAATGCGAACACTATTTTGGCAAGTAAACCGTTACAAGGAGCTATTTCATGCATGAACAATCATTTATGCCATATATTCTGGCATTTGGCTGGGTTTCAGCCATGCTACTCATTGGTGTTTTATTGAGAGCCAAGGTCTCAATTTTTCAAAAATATCTGTTTCCGGCATCATTGATTGGTGGACTTATTGGGTTTGTTTTGATCAGCGTGGGCTGGGTGAACATCCCCCATAAAACCTTCACCGTTTTTGCGATCCATTTCTTTACACTGAATTTCATCTCACTCGGTCTGACCGGTAATGATGCCAAAGCGGCCGATGGTGGGAGCATGAAAAAGACTATATTAAAAGGGTCTGCCTGGATGGGACTGACATTCTCCTTCATCCTGCTTACCCAATCCTTGATTGGATTCGGATTTAATGCGCTTTTCAACATGTTTGGCACTCCCATCTTTACTGGCTTGGGAGGCCTGGTTGGAAACGGTTTTGCTCAAGGCCCTGGACAAACGGTTGCGATTGCAGCTGTCTGGCAAAATGCATTTAAGATTCAGGATGCGATTTCCATCGGTCTAACCTTCGCTGCGGTTGGTTTTTTCGTGGCATCACTGATTGGTGTGCCGCTGGCATACTGGGGTGTTAAGAAAGGACTTGCGACTCATGCCCCTCAAGATCTGCCCCAGGATTTCCGCGTAGGGATATCTGAAAAAAATCAAGGCCCATCTGCCGGTCAACTAACCACCCATTCCGGGAATATTGACGGATTTGCATTCCAACTGGCCATGGTCATGTTTGTCTACTTTCTTACTTACTTTGCATGTGGCATCATGAAGGGACTTTTACCTCCAGCTGTCAAGCCTCTGGCGTTCGGGCTGATGTTTCTCTGGGGTATGATCATAGCGATCTTTTTCCGTATGATTCTGGTCAAGCTGGGGGGTGGCCATCTAATTGATAATAACGTGCAAAGACGACTGACTGGAACCTGCGTTGACTTCATGATTGTTGCAACACTGATGGCTGTTCAAGTAGCCGCTGTCTGGGCTCACATCGGTCTACTGGCTACGATCTGCATTGTTGTTGCCGTGTTTACTTTCTGGATTGTGCTCTTTTTCGGTCGGCGCTCTGGTGAGTTTGCCTTTGAACGCACCGTTGCGCTCTTCGGCTATGTAACTGGAACAGCTGCCAGTGGACTGCTGCTGTTGAGAATTGTTGATCCGGAATTTAAAACATCGGTTCCCACCGAGATGGGTATGATGAATATGTTCGCCCTGGCAACAACACTCCACCTGAGTTTCTTTATCTATATCCTTCCAAAGGTTGGATTACCGACCTATCTAGGGGTTGTTGCTGGAACCGCAGCGGGGATACTGATTCTGCTGTTTGTCTTTAAACTGGTTAATAAGAAAGCCTGGTAGAATTCAGTTCATGGATTTCTCATCCAGACAATCTGTTTTCAGATGAAGCTGTACCCAGTTGAATTGGGCTGCAGCTTCATCCCCGTCTGGCTCTGATCCTATATGGAGCCATGACTGAGAACTCCATCGCCAAACTATTTCTGGCCGGCGGCGTCCGCTGGTCAAAAAAGTAAAATCAGCTTAAGTCAATAACTGAAAAGACTTTACAGAGGAATTTGTGCGATTTTACCGGCCGTTGCCATCAAGTAGCCTTTCTATAGTAATATTTCAACACACCTCCAAGTCTTGATTTACACTTAATATCACCCCTCTTTCCGAAAATGAATTCAAATTTGGGCTCTGGGGAGGCAACTTCAGTGGCTCCACTTCTCCAAACTTAATAATGCTGCGGAAGAATTTGCCGAATTTGAATGGATCTTGTTTTTGTGGAGCAATTAAATACAAAATTAGTGGGATATTACGGGATGCCCGTTCCTGTCACTGTTCCAGATGCCGAAAAGCGTATAGCTTCCAGGCATCAGCGTACGTATTGGTGAAAGCAACTGATTTCTCGTGGGAATCTGGTTCGTGGTGTATACCAAAGGAAAATCTCAGAAGAGACGTGCGAAGACATTCTTAATTTAGTGAAGTTTCCAACATCTTTCCTTGACAGGCTAAGTATTTTTTTAACAAGCTAGGTGTTTCTTTAACGCTAATGAGAAACACTCGACTTATAGGAAAGGCTTAGGGCAAACAAATAGCCTTTCCTACGGCTTTTTCGAAAACGTCATACTAAAATCGATTGCAAGGTGCCTCGAAGCTTTTTGGCGTACCATATTTAGGATGAATAACAAGTAAAGATGATGAAGAAAGTCACGCTACTCGACGGTGGAATGGGGCAGGAGCTGGTGAAACGGTCTCAAACCAAACCTACCGATTTGTGGGCCATTCAATTTTTAATTGATGCGCCGAAACTAATTGCGGAAGTGCATAGGGATTTTTTCGAAGCAGGCGCTGACATCGCGACTGTCAATAGTTATGCAATCCATCGCAAAAGGCTGCGGTCAAAAGGATTGGAGGATCGTTTTATTAAGCTTCACCAGTTGGCGTGTGAACTCGCGCTTCGCGAACGAGATAAACATGGTTCGGGTTTGGTTGCGGGGTCCCTGGGGCCCATAGGTTGGTCTTATCGACCTGATTTGGCTCCTTCTGCTGATGAGGCGGCAGATATTTTTGCAGAAATCGCACTTATTCAAAAGCCTTATGTCGATATAATCCTCTGTGAAACGATGTCATCGGTGGAAGAAGCTAGAGGAGCTGTTATGGGCGCAAAGACGGCGGATAAGCCGATCTGGTTATCTGTTTCTGTTGATGACAGTGACGGCACAAAATTGCGATCTCACGAGTCGGTAACACAGGTTTTACCTTTAATTGAGGAGTGTGGCGTAGATGTGGTTTTAGTCAATTGTTCGGTACCTGAAGCCATCGGCCAGGCAGTTCCATTGTTGGTTAATCGCGGAGCTCCTGTTGGCGCGTACGCTAACGGTTTTGTGGAAATCCCCAGTGCTTTTTTAAACCAGGGAGCCAATGTTGATATTTTGGAAACCCGCAATAATTTGACCCCAAAAATATACGCTGACTTCGCCGAAAAATGGATTAATAAAGGGGCATCCATCGTAGGGGGATGTTGCGAAGTTGGACCGCAACACATCAAAGAGCTGGCCATTCGATTTAAATCATAAATCGGAATTCCAAGTTAGGATCACTTTTATTCGAGTATATCCACACAATATACAGCTTAGCGGCACAATTTGGATCCATTGAAGTATCTTTAAAAATAAGCTCTATAGTATTATCAATAAAATCTCATCTGCTATTATTTCCAAGAAAGAGTATTCAAAATGTATGTGAAAACGTATTAAAATCAATTGTATGGTGGATATTGAAGCGGACCGATGGGCTTTTAACTGATTTTGGGTTGGACTTTTTTTTAAAAAAGACAAGAAGCCGTTGTGGTTTTTACATTAATCACTTAAAATAAGCCAACTTATCAAAAAAAACAGAGCATATGAATCTGATTTTTTTATTGAATTGAACATCGACAAATCCTGATCATGGAAACGGAAAAAGGACTCATTGCCAAATAATTAGAAATAACTGGAGTATCAGGGCATTGTATCTTTTAAGTGAGTCTGCCAAATCCTTGGTTCGATTTTATAAATTAATATATTTCAACCTAAGGGTCGGCTTAAAAATTAGTCTAGTGTTTTCTGTTTTGGAAATGAAAAGGAAACATGCTGCTGTCACATTCTGTTTGCAAAATGTACAATGCTATAGGAACTTTGCGAATAGACTAAGTGGTGCCTGAACGAAAAGTCCCTGTTTTCAATTATAATCTGGTTTTAAAAATAACATTCAGTATGAAAGTCAAGAAGCCGTCAGCTGGCAGCTGACTGAAAAAATACATTTTTTCAGTCACTTAAAAACTGATTACTGATCACTGACAGCTGATTACTGATTGCTTGAATCTTCAATATGGATCTAATTCAGCTAAATGAATAATAGCCGAATCCTACAGGGTTTTCGTTCAGGTACTAAGTGATGTTGTCTTTTAACGATCCCTAATTCCTAATATTCAATAATTCATATATCACATAAAACAAATTCAGGTTAGAAACTAGGAGGTCTATAAACCATGCACCGAATATTGCTTTTTTTCTTGAGGAAAAAGCGTATAATTCCCGCTGATAGCAACAGACTGAAAGTCATATCCTTGCTTATGTTATTGTTCATTTTTTCAGCTACGGGATTTTTTTATTTTGAATTTCCTGAAAATCCCGATTTAACTTGGACCGACGCCATATGGTGGACGCTGGTAACAATGACAACGGTGGGCTACGGGGATTATTTTCCTGTGACTGCCGCAGGTCGCTACCTTGTTGGTATTCCTACCATGATTTTTGGCATTGGGTTTTTGGGGTATATCATATCGGAAGTCTCATCCAAATTAATCGAGTCCAGATCAAAAAGGATAAAAGGCATGACTAAAATTAAAGCAAATGGACATATTCTAATCATTAATTATAATCATCTAGAAAATATACTCAAATTGACGCGGGAGCTAAAATCTGATCAATCTACCGCGCATAAAGAAATTTGCCTGATTGATGAGACCCTTTCCGAGCTACCAAGGGAACTTCTAAAAGAAAATGTCATGTTTGTGAGAGGTAACCCTACTCGCGAAGATACACTTAAACAGGCCAACATCGCGGACGCAAGCCATGCTATAATTTTATCCAAAGACTCTGGAAATCCTCATTCCGATGATCAGAACCTGGCGACAACACTTGTATTAGAAAACTTGAATCCTGATATATTTTCGATTGTTGAAGTCATTGATCCTGATAAAATCAAACAAATCGAACTTGCGGGTTGCGATAGCGCTGTATGTGTTACCGAATTGACCGCAAACCTCGTTATTCAGGAACTACAGGATCCCGGTGTGAAAAATATTATTCACGAGCTTATTAGCAACCAATTCGGGTTTCAGATATATTTTCTTCCAGTAAATAAGATGCTCACCTGGGAATTCAAAGAGCTGGTTCTTTGGGGACTTGATAATCATTATTCAGTACTGGGTGTGATACGCGATAGCCAAGCCAAGCTGAGCTGTCTGCCGACAGAGAAAATTCAGAATTCTGATAAAGCCATTGTAATCGGTCAGGAACGTATTGCGGGTATTGAGATTTCTGCCTGATACCCGCCGGTAAATCGGCGGTGAAATAAAGTGGAATACAGGGACAGATGGTCCCATTTCCGTATGACATGAATAAATGCTCCAGAACACGAGGGACGTTGCGTCATTTGAGTCCCCTGTTTGCAACGGAGGACTCAAATGACGCAACGTCCCCCAGGACTATTATGAATTTTGTGTGATGTATTCCGGTGAAAAAGGGTTTAAAGATGACATCACCATTTTAGGGTTTGAAATTCTGTAAAAAAAATGATGAATTGAAATGGCAGACTTGCTGCCAACTCATCAGTTCTTCACCTCACTTAATCTCTTCTGTTTAAAATAGATATCTTGTTCAATCCCGATTCCCAATGGTCCTTCGACAGATTCCCCTTCGGTTAGTTAAATATAACCATACTCGTCTTAACCATTAAAACGGGCAGAAAATTATCGAGTTTGACAGCTGTGGAAAACCTCAAATCATGACAAATTTTGAAATTTGATACATGAAATTATGCAACTGCCTTTTTCCTTTCGCAACATTTTTTTCTAAATACAATTTTTAAGAACAAAATATTTTCAAAATATTAGGAAGCCAATTTTTACCTGTTTACTACTTAATTGGTACAAACCCATTACAATTCAATCAAAATCTGTTATCCTCTTTGTGTATTCCCATAAATCTGTTGATGCTAGAGTTAGATTATTTCATAAAAAGAAGGCATTGACAGAGCCTTATGCGAAATTTTCAGCTTATCTTGGATTTTGGATAGAGGTGGAAACAATGTTGATTATTTGGTGTGGATTTGTACACTCATCAAATCAACTCTTTTTCGTTCCATTACTTTTGCTAAATCCCACAAGCTTTATCGGAGTATTTCCCCCGATTTGTTGAATTGTATTTAGCATGGGTATTGTTTTGAATAGATAACAGACTGAATAATTATATTTTTTATTAAAATTTTACACTTGGGATAATTATTGATATATTTATTTATTTTAATTTTTAAAAGGATAAAAGATGACTATCAGATTAAAACTGATCATTCTTTCAGTAGCAGCAGCTATTGTTATACTGGGATCAATCGCGGCCCAACTCTTCTCAAGTAATGCCAGCGATGATGGGAACGCGACCCATAAAACCCGTTATCTTTCATACATTGTTGCTGATGAATTTCGCCAAACCTCAATGGATTTAACGCGATTATGCAGAACATATGTTTCAACTGGCGAACAGAAATACTGGGATACCTATTTTAATATTGTCAACTGGAGAGCTGGGAAAATAGCTCGCCCGGATTATGTGAATAAAGACTTATACCGAGGGAAAGTCAAACTGCAATCTGATATCATGAAGGAATTGGGGTTCTCTAAAAATGAATTTGACTTGCTAAAGGAAGCATCCGCGAACTCAAATGCATTGATTGCCACTGAAACTCAAGCGATGGAATCCATAAAACAGGGAAAGATAATTGATGGACCCATGCAGTCAAATCCTGGTGAAACCCCAAAACAATTTGCTTTGCGGATTGTATTTGACGATGGATACCATAGAGAAGTAACAAAAATTATGACACCGGTTAATCGATTTTTTGAAGTACTTGATCAAAGAACGGAACAAAATGTGATTCAATCTGGGGACAATTCATCTTTTTGGTTAACAACTTCATTTGCATTCCAGTTGATCATTGGTCTTCTCTTTGCCGGCTTTGTTTGGAGTATTCGTTCGATTTTGATACAACTAGGAGGCGAACCTGACATTATCTCTGGGTTGGCCAAAAAAATCACCTCAGGGATTTTTGATATAGGACAATCTGAGAAGAAAACCTCAGGAGTATTCGCTGAGTTTATAAAAATGGCTAATTCGTTAAGTGCCTCAGTAAAAGCCATTCAAGGAACAATGAACCGTATTTCTGAAGGTGATTTCACGGTAAAAATGAGTGGTGAAGGCATGCCCGGTGAGTTAGAGTTGATAAAGGATAGCGTCAACAATTCGATTGACATGCTCAGCAGTACGATCAATCAAGTCATAGTCACATCTGAACAGGTCAATGAAGGCTCTGGGCAGCTATCAAGCTCGTCACAGGCATTGGCAAGTGGAACAACAGAACAAGCAGCCAGTTTGGAAGAGGTCAGTTCATCCATGTCAGAGGTTGGAAGCAAGTCAAAGACTAACAGTGAAAACGCTAACCAAGCATCACAACTATCCAATCAGACTTTGGAAGTTGTTGGTCGAGGTAATAAACAGATGGAAGAGATGCTTTCTTCCATGGATAAGATCAGTAGTTCGAGTTCAGAAATTTCAAAAATCATTAAAGTGATTGATGAAATTGCCTTTCAAACCAATTTGTTGGCTCTCAATGCTGCGGTAGAAGCTGCTCGAGCAGGAAAATATGGGAAAGGATTCGCTGTGGTTGCTGAAGAGGTCCGTAATCTTGCCGCCAGAAGTGCTGAAGCAGCAAAAAATACTACCGAACTAATAGAAAATTCAGCCAAAGAAGTCGAATTAGGGGTCAGCAATTCCGGTAAAACAGCGGAAATACTAAATGAAATTATTGATAGTATCACCAAAGTTAATGATCTGGCTGGAGAAATAGCTTCGGCGTCTGAAGAACAAAATGCCAGCACTAATGAGATGAATAAAGCTTTAATTCAAGTCAACAATGTGGTGCAGCAGAATTCATCAATATCAGAAGAAGCAGCTTCTGCTTCTGAAGAATTGAATGGCCAAGCAACAATGTTACAGCAATTAATGAGTCGTTTTAAATTAAATCAAACAAGCGGTGTACATAGGACATTGGTTGCTCAACCAGCTGTTGCCCAATCAAAATTACCCAAAAAACAAAAGGCGTCTGCTTCGAAAATGATTGCGTTGGATGATGACCACTTTGGAAAATATTAAAAGGAGAACCCTATGTCACAGATAGATTTAGAAGATACCAATGAAGAGCTAGATGAGGATGCCCAAAAAAACAGATTTCTCACTTTTCATCTGGGAAAAGAGTCTTATGGAATCGAAATCCAGTTTGTAAAAGAAATAATTGTCATGCAGGAGATTACAAAGGTACCCGATCTACCCGAATCGATAATTGGCGTGGTAAATCTTCGAGGGAACGTTATTTCAGTTATGGATATGAGAAAACGGTTTCATTTGAGATCTAGAGAAATTGATGACCGAACCTGCATAATTGTAGTTAATATTGCAGACCTTGCCATTGGTTTACTGGTTGATACTGTCAATGAGGTGTTGAACATTCCAGAAGAGCAGGTAGATCCACCGCCTAAAACCCATTCCGGAATTAAAAACAACTATATTCTGGGAATTGGCAAAGTCGAGAATCAAGTCAAAATTCTGCTTGATATTGAGAAAATACTTCATGAAGATGAAATGGAGCTTATAGAACAGGTTCACTAGGACAAATTCTTTAATTGTGCCGATTATATGAATTTCAATTAAATTGATCGAGCCAATACATGAAAAGGAACATAATGGAAGCAGTTGATGGTTTAATCACATATTATGTCTTGTTTTTCATCCATTAATGTAGGTTAAACTTTTATCTGTTTCTCAAGATAGTCAAAAATATCTGGGTCAGGACTTTGATTAATCTGGGTCCAGTTAATTTTACCTGGCCTTCCTCCTCTCCTAATCATATTATTGATGATGGATGGATGGTCGTAAATATTTCCTGCTCTGAATACTGGCATATCTGGTGTTTCAATATTGTCTGTTGGCTCCCAGGTTTTATCGATAAATTTCTTGTTGATAAAGGATCGGAATCGAGTGATATTTCCCTTGGTCAAATTGGCAAATGTTGAGGTTTCATGTTCCCTATTCCATTGTAGCCATGCATAAGAGAGTAATTCGCCGGCAAGCAGATCTTGTGAAGCGAAAATAAGTCCCTGTTTGGGCTCGCAGATATCACCCATATCAGGTCCGATGGTACTGATTACTTTACGGCCTGATGTTACAGTTAACCTGAGTTTGCTTTTAATTTCTGGGACCTCATTGATCTCTTCGTACATGGCATAAAAATGTTGCCCTCCCCGATGAAAAGCCAACCGGCTATCCTCTCTCAAAAATCCGACGCTGAGTTTGAAGCCCGCAGTTATGTCTCCCATTGCATGTGATGCCACTCTTGGAACATATATGATATGGTCGACCTGATTGACAATTGAAGATACCCATAAAGGTGTTTTCCAGTGATGGGAGCCCTCTGGTTCAGTCTGAATATATGAATCATAGCCCGCTTCCTCAAAAAAGACCGGCGTCGCACCGCTCTCCTTAATTACGCCTAACATGTTTGCTGATTTACAGAGGGTTCTGGATGATCCTCTCTTCTGATCTTTAGTCCAATGAACAGCTTCTACGCCACTTTGATCTCCGACCAGGATCTCGCCGGCACCTTGCTCTTTCAGTATGGTTACCAGAGACTTTATCAACCAGGGATCTGTGGTAGCTGGATACTCATTCCCTGAATTTAGTGCGATTTTTAATAAAACCCTATCTCCTTTAGTCAACCATGAAAAGTCAGTAGTAGATTCCAGGACTTGACGGACTCGATCGATAGAGTTCTCATGTTGGCCTTTTGCAATCCAGGCACTACTGATTTCTGGCTGATAGTCCGCTAACACTGGGAGTATTGGTGTCGGAAGTGTGCTTTCCTCTGCAGAGGCCTTTGTTGATGAATAAAGTACTGCCGTCGAAGCGAGTCCGGCGGAAACACCTAAAAATTCTCTCCGGTTCAAACCAGGCGTTTTTTCTTTCTTTTTTGTTGTCATAAGCCGTTTAATTTTTTTCTTGATATTTTGTTTTATATTGTTGGTAAAAATATAATAAAGCGTAGAAAACGCAAAATGTATCAACCATTGCCGCTTGTGTAAAACCAGCGGCCCAAGGTTGGTTTGAATTGATCAGGAATAAAACCACCATTCCCGCTTTTTCTAATGCCGCATAAAGCATTATAGAATTGACAAACCGCTTCTTAAAAACCGAAACGACCATTAAAAGTCCCACCAAAAATACCATCAGCCCCCAATGCTGCGTTAATAAGGTGTATTCAGGTAGCAGTTTTAAATGAAGGAATTCCATCAGTCCTTTTGCGGGGCTTATCACCAGAATCCCTGGAAGCATTGTGATGAATCCGGCGATTATTAAAAACGGTTTTAATGTTTTATTGATGATTCTTTCAATTATACGAGTGTTAGTTAGTTTTGTCATCTCATCCTGTTTTTTCTTTTTAGATTTTGATCGAATCCGCACCCAGATGAGAATTCCAGCTAAAATAGATACAATACCCATCGCATAAAAATGACCATGTGCCCGCAAGCTTCGTCGAATCGTGAAGTCTGTCAACGCTTTACTTTGGCTATAGTCATCAGCAACAGGTTGAACATTGTTATCCCGGACATATGTACGGTAGTCTTCCATCATTGTGGAAAAACGCTTTGGCATTTTGTTCCTAAGATCATTGGTTTCGCCAGGGTCAGTTATAATATTGTATAGATGCCATTGGCTGTCGCCTTCAGGTCCCCTGTTTTTTACAATCTTGTAGTCGCCTTTAAAAAGTGCGGCATGACCACTTAACTCATGTCCAATTGCCTCAGTCTTATCGTGAATCAGATTGCTTTTTCCATCGGTTATCGGTAATAGACTTTTGCCAACGATGGGTTCTATATCACGGCCCTGGTATGAATTTTCGGGGGAATTCACACCTGCCATACCTAATATCGTAGGGGCAATATCTGTTACAAAGGTAAAGGCGTTTGTGATTTTTCCTTTTTGAGGAATTTTTTTGCCTGATATGATTAATGGTACCCGCATTCCACCTTCACCCACAAAAAATTTATAGAAAGCCAGGGGTGATGCAGCCGCACTGGCAAAGCTGTGTCCCATATTTATGTAGCTCCCTTTGGTGCCTAATGTTTCATAATCAAAATTGTAACCATTATTTTTCAACCATAGTTTTGCATATGCACTTTGCCAAGCGGCACGCTTGAAAACATCATTGGCTTCTGCCCCATTATCTGATGTAAAAACAAAGACAGTATTATCATATTGGTCAGTCTCTTTCAGATAGCGAACCAATCGGCCGATATGATAGTCCATGGCGTCTACCATCCCTGCATAAACTGCCATTTTCTTAGATTCATATCGCTGCTCCTCCTGGCTGAGTGATTTCCATGCTGTGGTTGTTGCCATGTTAACCATTTGGGTCTCTTCAGGAACAATGTTAAGACGTTTGGCCTGTTCCAGTCGACTTTGTCTAAGGCGATCCCACCCTTTATCGTATTTTCCCATGTATTTGTCGGTAAATTCCTGAGGGGCTTGAACAGGGATGTGGACAGCTTGAAAGGGAATGTAGGAGAAAAAAGGCTTGCCATCTTGACGATTGGATTCAATAAATTCAATACTTTTATCAATAAAAAATTTAGATGAGTAAAAATCATCCGGCAGATCTATCTCTTTACCATCTGCATACCAGCTCGCATTAGCATATAATGGCGCATAGGTTTTCTTTTCCCAGTTGTCAGCTCCGGAATCCAGCATCGCCACTGTTCGTTCAAATCCCCTTTGGCTGGGTAGTAAATCAGGCTTTTTTCCCAAATGCCATTTTCCGGTCATGTATGTGTGATAACCTGCATCTTTGAGCAGAGTGGCAATCGTAACCACGTTGTGATTGAGTGTTCCGTTGTAATTGCCTTTCTCTGCCTGCTCAGGAGTGATCACTTCCGGAATATTAGGAACCCCATTCCGATGACTATCCACGCCAGTTAACAACATTGCTCGAGAGGGGGCACAGGTGGCAGCCGTGTGATAGTTTGTGAATAGAACGCCATCATCAGCCAGTTTACTGATATTGGGAGTTTGAATCTCACTGCCATAAGGTGCCGTATCTGTAAAGCCCAAATCATCTGCCAGAATTAAGACAATATTTGGCGTATCCTTATAGGCGATTGTGGTCTTCGGAGAACTCCCATGAGCGCTGGCCGTTAACCCAATCAGCAACGAAGCACCTGCGATAGATTTAAGGATTTGATTAATCATATTAAATGTTTGGAAAGAATTTACACATATTAGAATAATTGCTGAATCGTATTGAATTTCAGTAATGTCCGGTTAGGTTAATGCAAGAGCTGGAATGGGACCCCTGAATCGTGCTTATAAGAATTAAAATAGAGCTTCTTAGTGAAGCGCAGCGAAAAGAAGCCTTGTTTGAGTTCGGTACGAACGAGTTTGGCGTTTTTTCGCTAAGTGAACATAGAAACTCTTTTAATTCTTATGCTAAGAATCAGGGATTCCATTTCAGTGAATGTTCTGCAAAAACCTAACCGGACATTACTGATTGAATTTATGTTTTAATGTTTTTTATTTCTAATTATAGATTAATTTTTCAGGAGCTGTTTTATTTCTTTCGCGACCAACCATAATCTGTCCTGTCCCCAACTCGCCAATACCTCTTTCCCCTCGCTGTCAAGCAATCGATAGCAAGGTACTCCCCAGCAACCAAACGCATATATGGCGAGTCTACTCTCTTCCATTTCATCTTCCCAGGAGTTATTGCCGATGATCGATTTTGCTTCCTGCCATGATAAACCGGCTTTTTCGACAACCCAACGCATGCCTTTATCTGTATTGGTATTCATTCGATTAAAAAATGCAGATTTTAGAAAAGTGCTAAGTAATGCGATCTCTTTGCCTTGCTCTCTTGCCCATGGGAAAAGGGAATAGGCACGTCGTACGGGTTCGCCGATGGGATCGTAGGCATCTCCCCAGTTTAAGCCCAAGGTTTCAGCTTCTCTGGCTGTATCCGTAAAAATATAAATCCCCTTTTGGCGTGTAACCGGTACACCACGCATCACCATTGGCAGGACAGGTCTAAGAATCATTTTTATGCCCGAGTCCTTTACCAATTTAATTGTACGATCGAAAATGATAGAGGTATAAGGACTGCGTAAGGAAGGATAAAACTCGAGAGTAATTTTGCCTTGATCTTTGATTGTTCCAAAATCGATTTCAGGGCGAGGAGCAATCAAATTCGTTTTCCCTTTTTTTTGGAGGCCTAACTCAATTAGCCGGTTCTCTAAATGGTAAAGTCGGTCAACTCCCCAATACCACTCACCGCCATAGTAAAACATTGCACCTGAATAGTGACCTTGTTTATCCCGCCTTTGGGTACCTGCTTGTTCGAGAGATTTGGCAGCGATTGAATCGGCTTCGCCATAGTTTTTAGCAAGACGATTTAATTCATCAGTGTCATTTGACCAAAGTGCCGTTCCAACTTCTACCGCTATGTTGAGAAAATCAGCCGGTTTTACAGTTGCCAGAATTCGTGTTGCCTTATCCACCTGTTCACCCGAAGGAGCAGAAGCCTTGGTGGGAAAGTCTAACCCATAATGAGGTGCAATTTTTGATGAATCTAATCGGGCATAATTCAATAACATTTCAGGCTCGGGCGCATTTTTACCTGAAGGTGGGCCTGTTAAATAAGGTATAAGCTCGATATCATAGGTTTCTAATAACGGTGCTAGTATTTGTGCGGATAGATGACTGTATGCATCATTAACCTGATGGTAGTATTCAACTCGGTGTGGATTACCGCAACTGATACGGGTTTTTTCTGCCTTTTTACGGTTTTGAATTAACCGCTTGGGATTGCTGAGATGTTGCATCATCTTTGAAGTAATCCAACGGACAAACCTAGATGGATCGCTTGTAGAGGCTCCGCCTTGTTTTTCGAAATCTTTTGTCATAGTCCTACCGGCATTTAAATAAATTGGCTTATCAAGATACAGAAAATCTGCATCGTCGGTGACATTTATCTCGCTGGGTAAAGTTGAATATATGCTGAATTATTTCCCAGTGATTACCAATTTGTCAATAACAAATTTACCTGCTGGTAAAATAAAAATGGATGTCTTTTATCCAGGTACTTTTACACAGGCGTCAGTAGCTGGTCCAGACAAATACTGCTCTCTTTCTTTGCTAATTGTATGTCTTTTGTAGTGCAACTTTATTAAATAGTTGAATCGTGGAAATGGATTTATCCTTGACAAAGTGTATTGCTTTTCTTAATAATCTTATTAAATTTACCACTTGGTTTATCCCGTTTTTTAAAAGTGGGTCTTAATCACCAAATTCTGACGAACCTGCATGTGAGATTAAAATATGATTGATTTATATACTGCACCCACTCCTAATGGGTGGAAAGCATCTGTTACATTGGAAGAGTTGGAATTACCATATGAAGTTCATGCTTTGGATCTGGGAAAGAACGACCAAAAACAGCTTGATTATTTAAAAATAAACCCTAATGGCCGCATTCCGGCGATTGTTGATCGAGAAAATGATGATTTTGCCATATTTGAATCCGGTGCAATTATGATTTATCTGGCGGAAAAAACGGGGAAGTTGATGCCTACAGATGTGAAAGGACGGTCTCAGGTCATCCAGTGGTTAATGTTCCAGATGGGAGGTGTTGGTCCTATGCAAGGGCAGGCAAATGTTTTCTTTCGCTACTTTCCAGAGAAAATCCAGGCCGCAATTGATCGTTACCAAAACGAAACCAAAAGGCTTTACACCGTTCTGGAATCTCAATTAGAAAGGAATGAATATTTGGCGGGAGATTATAGTATCGCCGACATTGCAAATTGGTGCTGGGTTCGGATTCATGAATGGTCAGGCGTAAAAATTGATGATTTGCCTAATCTGCAGCGTTGGCTAGATAAAATCGCTGATAGACCCGCCGTAAAAATAGGAATTGATATCCCGATCCCTATTAAAAGCAGAGAGGTGAATGCAGAAAAGACAATTGAAAGTGCAAAAAAAATAATTCAGCAATAAATTTAACCCCAAGCAACGAAACTCTTTTTTGCATTCGCTTGACGCGCATCAGAGCCTGATTTGGGGTGTGTGAAAGTACAGGATTGATAATTTTACTAGGAAACAGAAAGATGCTTGATACTGTAGAAAAACCAATACCAGAACTCACGACTTCCTTAACGTCAAATCCCAAAAGAAAAAAAACAGAAACACGAAAAAAGATTCTTCAGGCCGCTCAACAGATTTTTGCCCAGCACCCCTATAATAACGCCAGTATTCGTATGATAGGGAATCTGGCTGGAATTGATCATCCATTGATAAATTACTATTTTTCTTCCAAAGCAGGTCTTTTTCAGACAGTGATTGCTGAAATGCTTGAGACACGCAAACAACTGCAAAAAACCTGGTTTACAAAAGCTAAAGCAATGGGCACGGTCCCGGAGAGGATGTCTCTTTTTATTGATTATATTTTAGAAGATTACCGAAAACGTCCTGGATTACTTCATATTGTATCACTAAACCTGCCTCAGTTTTCCGCTTCCAAGCCTATTAAAGGGTTCGAATTGATACAAGAGTTTGTGCAGACGGATTTGGGTGGCATGAAGGAACACCTTGAACTGCATGTTTCAGACCGTGAAGGTGAGATGTTTGTTCGAGCATTGAGTATGCTGCTGATTGGCTTTCTTGGAGGATCCGGTAGTTATGCTTCGTTGATGAAGATGGAGCCTGACAGCATCTTGTATTATAATTGGGTCAAGGATACGATCCTCTTTACCCTTTTACCCCGGTTTGAAGCAATGGTAAAAAAATGATTAATATCTGTAGTGGTGTAACCTTCTATTAACAAATGGTAAAACAGTATTGTTCTCCTCTTTTTTGATCCTTACTTTAATCTCTTTTTAGGCGGAGTTTTAAAAATGAAGAAAGTAGTTATTGGAATTCTAGGACTTGTTTTTCTGCTGGTGGGTGTTATCTGGATAAATCGTGTGGAGATTATCCTTCATATCCCCCGCTATATATTAGATTTCAAGCAGCCGATTGGCCCTAACAGAGAAATTGTCTGGGATAGAGGACCTTCAAGTTCATCAAAAAATAGTGCGCTTCGTAAACCCAATATTATCGTCATTCTGGTTGATGATCTCGGTTTTAACGACATCAGTTTTTATGCAGAGGATAAATCCCAGGCAACCCTAAACACACCAAACATTGATACCCTTGCTGAAGAGGGTGTCTCGTTCACCAATGCCTATTCAGTATCTCCGGTTTGTGCTCCTGCACGAGCGGCCTTATTGACCGGCCGTTACCCTACCCGTTTCGGCTATGAATTTATGGCACTTCCTAATGGAATGGGAAAGATGATTGATATGCTCGACAGAGAAAAAAAAGGCCGTCTGCGCTATCCAGTCGTTTCTTCAAAGAACATGGACAATATAATAGATTTTGATGACATGGGAATGCCGACAGAAGAGATTACCGTGGCAGAGACATTGAAAAAAGGGGGATACCACACCGTTCATATCGGTAAATGGCATTTAGGTAGAAAGTCCAGCTTTAGGGCAGAAGCCCAGGGGTTTGATGAAAGTCTACTGATGGACAGCATGCTATACCTTCCTGAAGATCACCCAGAAGTTGTTAATGTTAAATTGGACTATGATCCGATTGACCGTTTTCTTTGGGCGAATGGAAGGTTTTCTGCCAGTTTTAATGGCGGGGAACGTTTTGAACCTGGCGGTTATTTAACAGATTATTATACAGATGAAGCGATCAAAGTCATTGAAGCCAACCAACATCGCCCTTTCTTCCTGTATTTGGCTCATTGGGGAATACATGCACCTCTGCAAGCCAGCAAAGCAGACTATGATGCACTTTCTCATATCAAAGACAAGAAATTAAGGGTTTATTCGGCTATGATTCGGGCCTTAGACCGCAGTGTGGGGCGAATTATGGAAACGCTGAAGGATAAGGGACTTGAAGATAATACAATGATCGTTTTCAGTTCAGATAATGGCGGTCCGGGGTATATTGGAATTCCCACCATTAACCACCCTTATCGTGGATGGAAACTAACGATGTTTGAAGGGGGCACCCATGTTCCCTTTTTCATAAAGTGGCCTAAAAAAATTCCTGCAGGTATCTCTTATTCAAAACCTGTTTCCCACATGGATATTCATGCAATAGCAGCCGAAATTAGCGGTGTAAATCTGCCTGATGATCGAGTAATTGATGGTGTAAACCTGCTTCCCTATGCCATCGGAGAAAAAAGAGGAAATCCACATAACACATTATTCTGGCGTCAGGGGCATTATCAGGCGGTATTGTCAAAGGGTTGGAAAATGCAGGTTGCTCAGTTTCCCAAAAAGGTGTGGCTGTTTAATCTGAAAAATGACCCGACAGAACGCCAAAATCTGTCTGATGAATATCCAGAAAAGGTTGCAGAACTGAAGGAATTGTTGCAAAAGCATAATGCTGAACAAGCGGAGCCGTTGTGGCCATCAGTTTTCAGAGCTGCTGTTTCGATTGATAAGACACTTGATCAACCTCAGTCACCGGACGATGAGTATGTTTTCTGGCCAAACTAGTTCAATTAAATTCTCAAGTCGAATCAAAGGTTCAAAATACACAACTAAATTTAATATGGAGATTAAGTTATGAAAAATCTGGAAGAGATAAGAATTGCAGGTAAAAAGCTTTATGATATACTTCATCTTTCGACTTATCCAGTTGCGATAAAATATATCAAAGATAAAGCAGAGATTCCTGAAGGAGTTTTACAGCCTTCAATGGTGGGAAAAAAAATGGCGTTATGCCAAGCATTTTTCCAAGCGCGTAAGCTGGGAATTAGCATGGCTATGACTGCCGATGATAATTTCTGCACCCCCGCAACAGGATTCCATCAATGGGCCGATATTTCGTTAGAGCAGCTACTCGAAAGTCAAGTTAAACAGGGATGGCATAAAGATGAAACTGCAGAAAAAAAGCGGATAATGGACGGTTATGGGAAGCTTTTGAGCTTTAAAGAATTAGAACCAAAGACCTATTGTGGATTCGTCTGCTCTCCACTTCATGAGACACTGGTTGAACCCGATTCGATTTTGGTTTACTGCGATGGTGCTCAACTCACCCATTTGATTCATGCGCTTAGCTATGAATATAAGCATGTTCCGCGGTCCCATTTTGATGGTTTTGGGGAGTCCTGTGTAAAAGGGGGACTATTGCCTTTTATCACCAAAGAACCTCAGATTGTTATCCCCGGGGCGGGTGATCGATCATTTGCCAATATTCAGGACCATGAAGTTGGAATCGGTATTCCAGGGCACTTATTGGATTATGTGCTGGAAAATATGTTTAAAACCGGAGGGGATATGAATATCGGCTATCCACTGAGGTCATTAGTAAATATGGAACTCACTGAGAATATCACTCCGGGATTTGCTTTTCTTCGCTCAATTATTGATAAAAATAGTTAGGTGAAGGTTATATATTACAATTAATTGCAATTACAACCGGATAACTTTGGGTTGTGATTTCGGATGCGAATGGTACATAATCAGAAAAGAGTTTGATATGTCTAAAAGAATGATAAGTGTGTGGGTCTGTATTTTTGGTTTTTTGATGGTATCTTGCCAATCGATGATTGAGAATCAGGTTATTAATGGGCTGAATCGTCAGCATACAGAGTGGTTGAATGATGGTAAGCTGCATGTCATTTTGGTCGGATCAGGAGGACCCTTTAATAATACTGAGCGGGTTTCTACCAGCACGGCTATTATCGCAGGCGGTGAGTTTTTGGTTTTTGATGCTGGTGAGGGATCTGCCCGAAGTGCTGATCTGAATGATCTCCCTCTGGGTCAGCTGAGTGCAGTATTTCTGACTCATTTTCATTCTGATCATATCGCTGATCTGGGAGAACTGAATTTTGCTTCATGGGTCAATGGTCGTACGAAAAATCTTGATGTTTACGGCCCAATAGGCGTTGATAAGGTGGTTAAAGGATTTGCACAGGTCTATGAAGAAGACACAAAATATCGTGTTTTGCATCATGGCAAAGATATCATGAATCCGAATAGCAGTTTGATGGTTGCTAAGCCTTTTTCCACACCAGACGTTAAGGTCGCTGCACTGATATTTGACCGTAACGGTTTAAAGGTTTGGGCCTTTACCGTTGATCATTTTCCGGTAGAACCAGCCGTAGGGTATCGAATTGAATATAAGGGGAATATAGTTGTTTTGACCGGAGATACCAAAAAAATAGAAACACTGAGTTTTCATGCGAAAGGAGCGGATATTTTGGTGTCTGAGGCACTCTCTTTTAAATTGGTATCACGAATAGAGAAAGTAGCCCGAGAAAATCAAAGGCCCCGGATAGCTAAAATTATGAAAGACATTCCTGATTATCACATGACACCTGTGCAAGCCGCAGAAGTTGCTCAAAAGGCGGGTGCAAAAAAGCTGGTCTTCAATCATATTGCTCCACCGATCACAAATTTTATGGCAAAGCGGATTTTTTTAGATGGTGTTGACGATGTATTTGATGGCGATCTTGAATTGGGTAAAGACGGAATGACCTTTGTGCTGGACCCAAAACCCTAAGCAATGGAGTTTAATTCAGAATTGGGTTAGCAAAAAGAGCTACTCAAGGCGTTTGAAAGCACAGGTTGCAAGCAAATAAGGGAAGGGGGACGTAGTTTGAAAGTTTGATTTGAAGGGCTTAATCTGAATTCATCTTTCCGCAATTCAGCAAGTTTCCTAAATCAAGTGTCATGCAGATGTCATTTCCTCTTTGAAAAGCTGTACTGGCCGCTGATTTCTTAAT
>Ga0307989_1000463_pt1 | contig 26587 bp, 21 predicted proteins | sample EllFjometagen185_FD_203164 | JGI IMG/M metagenome (GOLD analysis project Ga0307989, IMG submission 203164) | Marine microbial communities from Ellis Fjord, Antarctic Ocean - #185 | ecosystem: Environmental > Aquatic > Marine > Unclassified | place: Southern Ocean | collected 2014-10-08 | reverse complement strand
CCGCCATCCATGTGTGATCGGGTTCAAGGATACGGCTATCCCGGAAAAGATTAAGGTAAAGATAACGGATGAATGTAATGAATGTGGATTCTGTCATTTGCGGTTTGAGTGTCCTTCCATGTATTCAGATAAAGAAACCGGAAAGACTGAAATCAACGAAGTGCTTTGTGCCGAGTGTGGTGTCTGCTTGCAGATATGCCCGCAGAATGCCATTGTAAAAGCATAAAACCTTTACGGAGAAAAACACTTATGAAGACAATCAATTATGTTTTAACCGGTCTGGGCGGACAGGGAATCCTTTTCATGACAAAGATTCTGGCCACGGCTGCTTTAAATAAAGGATATAATATTCTGGGCGCTGAAACCCATGGCATGGCACAACGTGGCGGATCTGTTGTATCGCATTTAAGAATAGGGGATGCCAGATCCAGCTTGATCCGGGCCGGTGCTGCCGACTTTCTTTTATCCATGGATGAATCTGAAGCATACCGGTATCTGCCATACCTGAAAAAAGGCGGAAAGTTATTTGTCAATGCTCCTGTTGATGCATTCCCGGATAAAAGAGTAGCTGTCTGGTTTGAAAAAAACAACATCGAACCCAGAGCCATAGAAGCTTCAAAAAAAGCAATGGAACTTGGATCTCCCCGATCAACCAATCTGGCCATGGTTGCCTTTTATTCAGCATTTGGCTATGGACCTTTGAGTATGGATGATCTGAGGGCTACTGTAGATAATATGAGTCCCGGACCATTTAAAGAAACTAATCTAAAGATTTTTGATGTTTGTTACGACACCGGCAAAAGCATGGCTTGAAAAATATCGTGATTTGACAAAAAAATCTTAGCTTGAATAAATTGTACACAGCCTAGTGTGAACAATTAATCAAAATAACATTAAACCTTATCCATCATATATGGAGGCCTTTATGGAACTTTTTAAGAATCTCACTGTACTATCGCTTGAACAGGCAACAGTTGCTCCCTATCTTACTTATAGATTAGCCCAGGACGGAATGAATGTTGTAAGGCTGGAACACCCTATATATGGGGACCCCAATCGATTCATCGGCGAAAACGTCCTTGATGAAAAGAGGATGAACTCTTATTTTTTGTGTATCAACTCCGGGAAAAAAGCCTTATCCTTAAACATGGCTGATCCCAAAGGACAGCAAATATTTAAAGAACTTATCCAAAAACTTGAAGTCGACATTTTTGTGACCAACCAGCTACCAAAAAACTATGAAAAGCTTGGCATTGCCTATGAATTGATGAAAGAAGTCAAACCCGATATTATCTGGCTGGGACTTACAGGATTCGGCCCTGACTCAAATGAGGGTGCCTACGATCCCATCCTTCAGGCAAGATCAGGCTTAATGGAACTTACAGGAGAAGCTGATGGTGAACCCCAGGTTCTGGGTATTCCCCTGCCTGATATGGGAACCTCTGAACACGGATACGGTCTTTTGATGAAAGCACTTTTCAAACGGGCAGCAACAGGAAAAGGAACCCGGATAGATCTTTCCATGTTTGAATCCACGGTATCCTGGCTGACCGTCCCCATTGCCCTTTCAAAGAGCTTTGGTGCGACCATCTCCAGGAGGGGTAATACCCATGAATTTTTCAGCCCCGTGTCTGTTTATAAAACCAGCAACGGGTTTGTCTACCTGGCAGTTGGCAATGATCGCCAGTGGGAATCGGTCGTATCGCAGGACATGTTCAAATCCCTTGCAAAGGAAGAATACAAGAAAAACCAAGGCAGAATTTCTGATGTAACAAATCTGAACGCGGCCATCAATGCCATAACACAACAGCACACCTCTGAAGAACTCATTGAACTGTTCAACTCAATTACCGTGCCCATCTCAAAAATAAAAAATATAAATGAAGTTATTAAAGATCCATTGGTTGCAAAACGCATTCTCACTTCAGAAGATCCAAAAACAGGCACAAAAGTTACCCTTGCCCCACCACCCAACATGACACCTTTTCTTGAACAATGTGACCAGAAGATGTCTTTTCCTCCCAGGTTCGGTGAACAAAATCAAGAAATATACGGCAACCTTTTGGGATATGATGAGGCTACTCTTGCCGGATTTAAGGAAAAAGGAATTATTTAAAGGGAAATTTTATCCGGATGAAATTGGAAAACAATTTTAAAGAACGAAGGTCTCTGGGTCAGGATGTATTTGAGTATTTGAAAAAAGCAATCATTGACCAGACGATAACTCCTGGTTCAAGACTTGTGGAAAGCAAAATTGCCGACATGCTTGGCATCAGCAGGACACCATTGCGCGAAGCTTTGCACAAACTTGAAAGAGAAGACTGGATCGAAAAAACAGGATCAGGCGGATTCCAGGTTGTCACCCTTACAAAGGGTGATATTGAGCAGACCTTTGGAATCAGGAGTGTTCTTGAAGCTTATGCTGCAAGACTTGCGGCTTTAAACCACAAGACTCGTGACCTTATCCCTTTAGAAAAAAAGATGATGGAATTTAAGATTTGCCTTGAGACAGGCGATAGCGATGAGCTTCAAAAAATCAATACCCAGTTCCATGATCTTCTCTACGCTCTGAGTAAAAGCCCGAAATTGATCAAAATGATCAACCAGCTTCGGGCCCAGATCTCAAGGTTCAGGCAGATTATCTTAAAGCACAGCGAATACGCCCACAAAAGCAATGAAGATCATATTAATATGCTTAAAGCCATTAAAAACAGGGATGGTGAAGCGGTTGAGGAGCTTGTAAGAGAGCACATTATTAAGGGAAAGAACGTAGTTTTAAGCCAGTTAAAACAAGAGGAAGAAGAAAAAAAAAGTGCCTGAAATCAAGGACATACTAGAAGGGAGCCAGATAGCAGGAGCAAGGATGATCCGTCTCATTGAGGAGAATGATCCATCAGCATTTGAGATGTTAAAGCTTTTGTATCCCTATGCAGGCCAAGCCTTTATTATAGGCATCACCGGATCACCCGGTGTGGGTAAATCCACCCTGATTGATGCTTTGATAACTCAGTTTCGCAAACTTGATATGAAGGTTGCGGTCATTGCAGTAGACCCCACAAGCCCTTTTTCCGGTGGGGCAATTTTAGGAGATCGTCTGCGAATGCAGCGCCATGCAACAGATGAAAAAGTGTTTATCCGGTCTATGGCATCCCGAGGACAAAAAGGAGGCCTTTCAAGGGCAACAAAGGATACTGCCGTTGTCCTTTCTGCCATGGGGTATGATATAATTATCATTGAAACAGTGGGAGCAGGACAAGCAGAGTTTGATATCTCATTTCTTGCCCATTCAATAGGAATTGTCAGTATCCCTGGAACAGGAGACGGCATCCAGGCTGTCAAGGCCGGTATTCTTGAAATAGGAGATATCTTTATTGTCAATAAAAGCGATCGCCCCGATGCAGAGACATCCGTGCTTGAGCTTAAAATGATGCTTAATATGCGCAGACCCAACACGCTTGCACAGAACTCAGATTTGTCCCTAAATTGGACCCCCAGGGTTCTGAAAACAATTGCTCAAAATGGAACCGGTGTAAAAGAACTTGCCGATACCTTTTTATCCCATTTTGATTTCATGAAACAAAACGGTAGTATTGTCCAGAAAAAAATTGAACTGGAACGTCTCTATTTTAATTCGCTCATAAAGGATCTGGCCCTTGAAAAAACATTATTGTTCATTAAAAAATCAAATGATTTCAAAGACGCACTAAATAAAATTGAGTCGGGTTCAATGGACCCAATAACTTGTGCTGAACATGTGGTCAATAACCTTGAGGTCACACGTAAACCTGAACCTCTAAACTCTTCAAGGTAAAGAACGTTATAAAGGAAATAAATTTATGGAAACAAAAAAAACAATTCGGGTACTGATCGCCAAACCCGGCCTGGACGGGCATGACAAAGGTGCAAAAATTGTGGCCCTTGCATTGAGGGATGCGGGTATGGAAGTAATCTATTCAGGGCTTCACCAGACCCTTGAGCAAATCATACAAACCGCCACCCAGGAAACAGTGGATGTCATAGGTTTAAGCATTATGTCCGGGGCACATCTGCCTATATCAAAAAAACTGATCGCTATGATGAAGGACAAGGGACTTGATGATGTTTACCTGACTGTAGGCGGAGTCATTCCCTATCAGGATATTCCAAAACTAAAAGAGATGGGAGTTAGTGAAGTGTTTCCCGGCGGAACTTCTTTTGAAAAAATTACTAAAGGCATAAATAGTCTTTGTTGAGTAAAAATATCATTTCCCATAATAGAGAGGTAAAATAATGGGTGTAGCAAAATATATCAAGGATGAAAGAGGTGCAATAAAAGAGGTGATCTACCAGTCCGGCATAAAGGTAAAACCAGCCTATGGACCTGAAGATCTTGAGAAAGCAGGATTTACATATGAGAAAGACCTGGGTGCCCCGGGCGAATATCCCTTTACCCGCAGCCTTCATCCGCAAAGTTATAGAAGCCGTGCCTGGACCACAAGGCAGTATACTGGATTCGGTACTCCGGAAGAGACCAATGAACGGTTCAAGCTCATGATCGCAAATGGTCAGAACGGCCTGAACGTTGCCTTTGACCTTCCAACCCAGATGGGATATGACTCAGACCATCCTCTGTCTGAAGGTGAAGTCGGACGTGTGGGCATGGCCATTGACTCTCTTAAGGATTTTGAAACCGCTTTTGCAGGAATTCCTTTGGACCGCATCGGGTCCGGGTTAACCATCAATGCCGTAGCCACCATAATGATGGCTATGTATCAGGCCGTTGCAGAAAAATTTGGATATTCCAAAGACCAGATTTCCACAACTCCTCAAAATGATATTTTAAAAGAAATGATCGGTCGGGGAGCCTGGATTTTTCCTGTAGAGCATGGGGTTAGACTTGTTGGAGACTCCATAGAGTATGCTGTAAAGGAACTGCCCAAATCAAATCCTGTCAGCCTGTGCGGATACCATATCCGAGAATCCGGAGCCACACCGGCCCAGGAAATAGCCTATGCTTTCGAGATTGCCAAGGCATACATAGACAATGTTGTGCAAAGAGGTATCAAACCTGAAGATTTTGTAGGACGTTTTTCCTTTAACTTTAATGTGTATGGAAACCTGTGGGAACAGATTGCCAAGTTTCGGGCAGCTAGAAAACTCTGGGCAAAAATGCTGAAAAATGAATATGGTGTTAAAGACAAAAAGAAACTTTTTTTAAGAGGATTATTTGGTGGTGGTGGTTCCGGCCTTACCAAGGAACAGCCTGAGAACAATATCATGCGAGGAGCCTATTATGCTCTGGGAGCAGCCCTGTCCGGAGCCCAGACGACAGCCTTGTGCTCCTTTGATGAAGCCTATACCATCCCCACCCCGCGCTCTGCTTTGCTCTCGCTTCGAACCCTTGAAATGCTTATGGATGAAGTTGGCTTAAGAGATACTGTTGATCCCCTTGCAGGATCATATTTTATTGAAACCCTTACCCTTGAGATGGAAGAAAAAATCCTTGAGGAAATGAAAGAAGTTCAACAAATGGGCGGGATGGTAAATTGTATATCAAACGGTCTCATCCAGAGAAAAGTATCAAAGCAGGCCTATGAGTTTGAAAAAGGACTGCAGTCCGGAGAATATAAAAAAGTTGGCCTCAATCCTTCTACAACTGAGGATTCATCACCCGATTCAACAAGTGGGCAGACTGAAAAAACCGATGTAGAGCTCCATGAATATAACGAAGACTGGGCCAAAAAATCCAAGGCTAATTTAATAAAACTCAAGGCAACTCGAAATAACAAGGATGTTAAAGAAAGCCTTAAAGCGCTTGAAAAAGCAGCTAAAGGCAGCGATAATGTCATGCCCTATCTTGTTAAATGCTGCCATGCATATGCCACTGTGGGGGAAATGGCAGGTGTATTCAGAGATACTTTTGGAGAATGGAATGAACCCGAGTTCTATTAATTAGTGCTTGACCGGAAACCCGTGTTTGGATGAAAAGTTACTCATATGCAAGGCGCAAGAAATTTTGAAACCGGAGTGTACTGTTGTACATGAGGCCAGTTTTATAATTTGGCAAAATTTTGCAGCAACGAAGCAGATGAGTAAGTTTTCGTTCAAACACTAATTAGGAGGTGTGATTTGGAACGAGCAACTTACCGTTTAGGTTGTGATATTGGCGGTACTTTTACCGATTTTGTTCTGGTAAATAATATAACAGGAGAATTTCATACAAACAAATGCCTGACCACTCCTTCGGATCCGTCGGATGCTATTGAACAGGGCATAAGGGAACTTGCTGAAATCTTGCCAGGATTTATGGATAATGTTGAAGAAATAATTCATGGAACCACCCTGGTTATTAATGCGATTATTGAAAGAAAAGGAGCCAGAACAGGCTTGATAACCACAAAGGGGTTCAGAGATGTTCTGGAGCTGGGAAGGGAAAAACGCTATGATGCCTATGATATTTTCAGCGAATATCCTGAACCAATAGTCCCTCGGTCAGACAGAACAGAAATTGATGAGCGACTGACTTTTGACGGCAGAGTAATTAAGGATGTGGATGAAAAAGAAGTTATCAGCATTTTAAAAAAATTTAAAAAGGACGGGATAGAATCTATTGCTGTCTGCTTTATCAATTCCTATGAAAACTCAATAAATGAGCGAAAGGTAAAAAAAATAATAGAACAAGAGGCACCGGAACTATTTTTATCCACATCATTTGAAGTCCTTCCGGAAATCAAAGAATATGAACGAACCTGTACTACAGCAGTCAATGCATATGTAAAACCTATAACTTACTGGTATTTAAACAAACTTATAACCAGACTTGGAAAAATCGGGTTTGATGGTAAATTTTTTATTATGCTGTCCTCGGGCGGGATCACTTCTATTGAAACGGCAAAAGATTTTCCTGTCAGGATAATTGAATCCGGTCCGACAGCAGCTGTTATTGCTTCCCAGCATTATGGGCAGATGTTTAATATTAAGGATATGTTCTGCTTTGATATGGGGGGTACAACAGCCAAATCATGCCTGATTCAGGATGGCCACGCTGGGCTTGTTTCCACCTTTGAGGTTGGTCGTGTACAGCGGTTTCAAAAAGGCAGCGGTCTTCCTATCCAGGTACCGGTTGTGGATCTGATGGAGATTGGTGCAGGCGGAGGAAGTATTGCAAAAATCAGCAGTCTTGGTCTTTTACAGGTCGGCCCTGAAAGCTCTGGTGCTGATCCTGGACCTGCCTGTTACAAACAAGGAGGAGAAGACCCAACAGTAACGGATGCTGATCTTGTTCTGGGATATCTTGATCCTGATTTTTTCCTTGGCGGCACTATGGAGCTTGATATAGAACTTTCAAAACGAGCAATAGAAGAAAAAATAGCCAAACCTCTCGGCACAACAATGGTTGAGGCCGCCTTTGGTATTCATGATCTGATCAACGAGACAATGGCTTCTGCTGCCAAAACTCATATTGCGGAAAAAGGTGGCAATCCCAACCTGGTTACCATGTCAGCCTTTGGTGGTGCAGGACCGGTTCATACCTATGGGCTTGCCAAAAAAATCGGTGCCAGTGCCATTTTAGTACCACCCCTTGCAGGCGTTGGATCTGCACTTGGTTTTTTTACAGCTCCAGTGGCATTTGATCTATCCAGAAGCCACAGGAAAGTACTTGATGAGGCTGATTTTAGAGAAATCGAACACCTTTTTAATGAGCTTGAACATGAGAGTGCAAAAATTTTAGAGGGCGCTCAAAGCAATGATGAAATTATATTTGAAAGAACGCTTCTCATGCGCTTTGTAGGACAAGGTGCTGAAATAGATCTTTCAATTGAAATCAAAGACTTTACAAAATTTTCAAAAGATGAAATCAGAACCATGTTTGATGAAGAATATAAACGACTCTACGGCAGGACCAGCGCTGAATCACCCGTGGAATTTGTAACGTTCAAGGTACGGGCAAGCCTTCCAAAAAAACCGTTTACAATTTCAAAACTATCAAATAAAAACCGTGATCTTCAGACCTGTATAAAAGGTCAACGCCAGGCATTTTCCGTAATTAAAAAGGAGTATATTCCTTTTACAGTTTATGACCGATCCAAACTATTTGCCAATGCACAGTTTGAGGGACCTGCCATTATTGAGGAACGTGAATCCACAATTGTAATTGGGGAGGATGCCGCAGCCCGGGTTGATGAATTCGGTTTTATTTGGATCCAGTTAGCACAATCAGACGGGCCGAATAAGCCGGGAGGGGGCAAATAATGAATAAAAACAATAGCAAATTCGACCCGATTACTTTAGAGATTCTTTGGAAAAGACTTGTTTCCATTGTGGACGAATCAGATGCATCTGTTATAAGAACTGCCTTTTCAAGTCTTTTAAGAGATGCCCACGATTATACATGCATGTTTACAGACAGCCGTGGGCAGGAGCTTGTGCAAGGGACCTTATGTACACCAGGCATGGCTGGTGCCATGGCGCTTGGAATGAAAAAAATCGTCAATTCCATTCCACTTGATGATTACAATGAAGGTGATGTATTTATTATCAATGACCCCTGGCTTTTAGCCGGACATTTAAATGACGTCTGTGTATGGAGTCCTATCTTTTTCAAGGGCAAACCCGTAGCATTTACTGCATGCATATTCCATCATACTGATATTGGTGGAAGAACTGCTTCCGATAACCGTGATGTCTATGCAGAAGGCCTTTATATCCCTTTAACAAAGCTCTATGATGCAGGCAAACTCAATGAAGATCTTGTTAACATGATCCGCTGGAATGTTAGAACAGCAACAGAGTTTGACGGGGATATCCGTTCCCAGATAGCGGCAAATCATGTTTGCTCTCAAAAAATCATAGAAATGATGGAAGATGAAGGGCTTGATACCCTTGATGACCTTGCTGACGAAATTATCAACCGGACCGAAATAAGCATGCGGTCCGCCATTGAAAAAATTGCCGACGGCACCTATTCCCATGAAGGGATTATTGAGGGAGCAGGAAACAAACCAGATATTCCCATCAAACTGACTGTTAAAGTAGATGGTTCAAAAATTCATGTTGATTTTGACGGCACATCCAAACAGGTAAACTGGGGGGTGAATGTAGTCTACAATTTTACATATGCCTATGTCTTCATGGCGATCAAATCCGCTTTTGACCCTGGAGTACCTATTAATGAAGGTGCTATTCGTCCCATAACAATGACAGCGCCAAAAGGCTCTATTGTTAATTGTAAATTTCCTGCTGCAGTAGCAGCAAGAATGGTGGTGGGTCATTTTATGACTGAAATGGTTTTTAAAGCACTTTCCAAAGCGGCTCCTGATAATATCATAGCAGGCTCCGGCGGAACACCCGCCCAGACCAATATTTTTCATGGCTCCTTTGCAAATGGGAAAGCATGGCACACCATGATCATACGTGGCGGCGGAATGGGAGCTTCCTCAAGATTTGACGGCCATCACTGTGCAATTTTTCCGGCGAATGGTGCTAACACACCTGTTGAAATTCTTGAAAGCGATACAACCATGATAGTTAAGTCAAGAAGCCTGATTAAAGATTCGGGTGGACCTGGAAAACAGCGTGGCGGTATAGGCAGACAGATGATCATTAGCTCACCTGATGACGGTGAAAATTCTCCTGGAACAACCTCCATTGCAGTTCAGGCGGGGCGCTATATTTACCCTCCAGAGGGTATATTTGGTGGCAAGGACGGATCAAAAGCCAAATTTCTGAAAAATAATGAGAATGCTGATCCCAGCGGGCTGACTTTTTGTGATCCAGGTGATATAATCTCATTTATCAGTGCAGGCGGAGGCGGATATGGAGACCCCTTTGAGCGGGATCCAAAACTCGTTGAAAGAGACGTACAATATGGTTATGTCAGTATTGAACGAGCAAAACTTGATTATGGCGTTATTATTGATCCTGACTCGCTTAAACTTGATCTTGATGCGACTCTTAAAATCCGCAGGACAAAATAAGGAGACAAAATGGAAAAAACTTTTATGCCCCTGTTCGAAAATAGGGACCAGCTTCTTGATCACCAGCTGGAAGGTCTTAAATGGACCATTGCCCATGCTTACAACGGATCTGACTTTTACAGGGAACAATTTAAAGCAGCTGGAGTCACACCTCTGGATATAAGCTCCCTTGACGATCTTTCCAAATTGCCTTTTACAACTGGAAACGATCTTAAGGAAGGGTACCCTTTGCCCCTTTTGTCTGTACCCCAAAAAGATGTTGTCCGTATACACGCTTCCTCAGGCACCACAGGGAAGCGAAAAGTTCTTTCCTATACGGCGAATGATCTGGATATATGGTTTGACATGTTTGCAAGATGCTATGAGATGGCCGGCCTTACAAAGGAAGACAGGGTTCAGATAGCTGTGGGATACGGTGTATGGACAGCCGGTATGGGGTTCCAGCTGGGGTGTGAGCGCCTTGGTGCCATGGCAATCCCTGTGGGTCCCGGCAATATTGATATGCAATGCCAGTTTTTGGTGGACATGCAACCCACGGTTTTTTGCTGTACGGCTTCCATGGCGCTTCTCATGGCTGAAGAAGTTAATCAACGGGGTCTTAAAGATAAAATTAATCTAAAAAAAATCATCATGGGATCGGAACGCTGCAGTTCTGCCATGCATACAAAAATAAAAGAGCTTCTCGGTCTTGAAGACATCTTTGACATTACGGGCATGACAGAACTTTACGGTCCTGGTGCAGGGCTTGACTGTCCTAAACATGAGGGAATCCACTATTGGGCAGACCAATATATCCTTGAAATTTTAAACCCTGATACGCTTAAACCCGTTGAAGAGGCGGAAGTCGGGGAAATGGTGGTCACGACGCTGAGCAAAGAGGCATCACCCCTCGTACGGTATAGAACAAGAGATCTCACTCGCAAAATCAGCACCCCGTGTTCCTGCGGAAATATTCTTCCCATGCATGACAGGATAATGGGTCGTTCCGATGACATGATAATCTTAAAAGGGGTTAACATCTATCCAGGGCAGATTGATGAAGTTTTGTCTTCCATTTCTGACGTGGGAAGTGAATACCAGCTGTATCTTGAAAGAAAAGATGATGGCAAGGATTATATGACTATCAAGGTGGAAGAAAGACAGGGACTTGATTCAACAAATATGGAAAATATAAAATTAAAAATTATAAAAATGATACAATCAAAGATCATGGTCAGTTGTGACGTTCAAATCTGCGCTTATGGCGATCTTCCCAGATCTGCCGGTAAAGCCCAGCGTATCTTTGATAATCGAGAGGAATGAAAGGAAAACGTATGAAACAATTTAAGTACTTATCCCCCACAACCGTTGAAGAGGCGATCTCATATTATGGTCAGCACAGTGAGACCGCCAAATTTGTTGCCGGGGGAACAGATGTAATTGTGAAACTTAAAGAAGGCTGGATGGAACCGGATTACCTGATTTCTCTAAAAAAAATAGAGGAAATGGGCGAACTTCACAAGAATGACGCCACCAAAGAGCTGTCCATCGGGGCAACCGTCACCCATGCCACCCTGGAAAAATCTCTCATGATCCAGAATGAGTACCCCATTATTTATGATGCGGTTTCCAATATCGGGTCTTTACAGGTGAGAAACGTGGGAACCATTGGCGGTAACCTGATCAATGCCGTACCATCTGCTGATGGTGCAATCCCCCTGATTGCCCTTGATGGTGTAGCCCTGCTCCAGGGCCCTGACGGTGAACGGTCTGCTGATGTAAAAAATCTATTTATCGAACCCTATAAAACCATTTTAAAGCCTGGTGAGATCCTGAAAAAAATCACGATCCCGCCCCAGGCACCCCACACCGGAAGCGCCTATACAAAATTTGGCCGCAGGGCTGCCATGGAACTGCCTTTGATCGGCATCGGAGTGCTCTTAACCCTGGCAGACGATCTTGAAACCTGTACAAAGGCAAGGATCTGCTTAGGCGTTGCAGCACCCACTCCCATGAGAGCTTTTGATTCGGAAAAATTCCTGGTTGGGAAAAAGATCACTGAAGAAACCCTTATTGAAGCAGGGAATATCGCTGCTGATGAATCCCAGGTCAGGGACAGTATCAGGGGAAAAGCCTGGCACAGAAAAGAGATGATACGGGTCTATATCAAACGGATGGGCCTTAAATGCATAAGTATAATCAAACATAACAGTTAGGAGAAACTTAACCCATGACAACGAATATATCTTTTTCATTAAATGGTGATGAGATCTCTTACGAGGTCAAAGACCACTGGACCCTGTTACACCTTTTAAGGGAAGAAATGGGAATGATCGGAACAAAAGAGGGATGCGGAAACGGCGAATGTGGTGCCTGCACTGTTATTGTTGACAAACTTGCAATCAATTCCTGCCTCTATCTGGCCATTGAAGTGGATGGAAAAACCATTGAAACCATTGAGGGGCTTGCCTCAACCGATGGAATCCTGCACCCTTTACAGAAATCTTTTGTGGAAAACGGCGGTATTCAGTGCGGATTTTGCTCACCTGGAATGATCATGTCCTCAAAGGCGCTGCTGGATGAAAATCCCAGCGCAAATCATGAAGAGATCAAACATGCCCTTGCTGGAAACATCTGCAGGTGTACAGGATATGTACAAATCTTTGAATCTGTTGAGGCTGTCAAAAACATGGGAGGGCAAAATGAGTAATAATAAGAGCCAATTTAGCGCAGTTGGAAAACGAATACCAAAACTGGATGCAGCCCAGAAAGCCATGGGCAGGGCAGAATATATCCAGGATATCAAATTGCCGGAAATGCTATACGGGAGAATTCTTTACAGCAAATTTGCCAATGCAAATATTGTTAAAATTGATACATCAAAAGCCATCGCTTTGCCAGGGGTCCATGCGGTTCTCACAGGAGAAGACGTCCCCGAAAAAATGAAAATGGGATTTATCAAGGATAACCCGCCCCTAAAAAAAGGCAGGGTCAGTTGTTTCAGGGATGAAGTGGCTGCCGTGGCTGCCATAAGCCCTGAAATTGCCAAAAAGGCGCTTGACCTTATTGAAATCGAGTATGAAGAACTTGAAGGAATTTTTGATCCTGAAAAAGCCATGGAAAAAGATTCACCTCTGGTTCATGAGCATCTTAAATCAAATGTACTTAAGATGCCATGGAACATTCATTATGGTGATGTGGAAAAAGCAGAAAAAGAATCTGCCTTTGTTGTGGAAGATAGGTTTACAACGACATGGGTTACCCACTGCTGCTTGGGGACAAGTGGCGCAGTCGCCTTGTTTGATGCATCTGAAAACCTGACGATCTACACCAATACACAAATCCCCTCACTTGCACAGAAAGACTTTCTTGAAGCGTTAAAATCCATGGGGCTTGAAAACAAACGCGTCAGGGTCATCAAACCAATTATTGGTGGTGGATTTGGCAGCAAACTCGATACCTATGCCTACGAGCATATTGCTATTCTACTGGCACATAAATGCCGGAAACCGGTGAAAATAGTTTTTGACCGGGCAGAAGAATTCAAAGCAACCTCAACAAGACAGCCGACTGTCATCTATATCAAACAGGGATGCGACAAAACAGGCAAACTCACATTCAGGGACATGAGAATGGTATTGGATAATGGCGGACATACATCATGGGGTGCGACCACACCCTCTGTTATGTTGATGCCCATCAGCTCTCTTTACACTGTTGAGAATGTTAAATATAATGCAAAATGCGTTTATACGAACAACACGTATTCCCAGGCAATGAGGGGCTATGGAAACCCCCAGGCCACATTTGCCATTGAAAGCAGCATGGACATCCTTGCGGAAAAGGCCGGTATTAATCGTATTGAATTCAGAAAAATCAACAAAAATCATTCCGGTGACGAAACTCCCCAGGGACTTAAAATAACGACCTGCGGTCTTGCCGAATGTATTGAAGCTGTTGAAAAAGAGTTAAAGTTTGACGGCAAAAATGAAAAAGGCATTGGTACCGGTATTGCTTCGTTAATTCATGTGGGAGGTGGTGCAAGAATCTACGGTTCTGACGGATGCGGCGCTATGCTAAAAATGGATGACTATGGCAAGGTGGATATTTTTACCGGGGGCACAGACATGGGACAGGGGCTTGACAATATTACCGCCCAGATTGTGGCTGAAGAGCTGGGGCTTTTGGTTGAAGATATTAATGTTGTTCATTCAGATACGGATATCTGCCCTTGGGATGTGGGTGCTCACGCCAGCCGCAGCACCTTCGTAGCCGGAAATGCCGCATTGGGAGCTGCTAAAAAAGTTAAGAAAAAAATTCAGGCATTTGCTTCAAAACTTTTTGATGTACCTGCAGATCAGGTTGAACTCAAAGGCAAGCTTGTACTTGTTCCGGGTGACCCGGAAAAAAGCATGGCCATTGGGAAACTTTTAAGGAAAGCCCATTTTTCAGCCGGCGGAACCATGCTTATGGCTGAACATTTTTATGACCCTGACAATCAAAACATGGGCAAGGAATTAAAAGGAAATATGTCCATGACATACTCCTTTGGCGCCCATGGTGCTAAGGTCAAAGTGGATGAAGAAACCGGCAAGATAGAGGTTCTTGAATATGTAGCAGCCCATGATGTGGGACGCGCCATCAATCCTTTACTCCTTGAAGGCCAGGTCTATGGCGGCGTTGTCATGGGGCTTGGGTATGCTCTTTCCGAAGAAGTCGTGCATAAAAATGGGGAAAACATGAATGCCAATTTCCGGGACTATAAATTATTTACTGCCAAAGATGCAGTAAAAATAAAGGCTCCGATAATTGAAACCGATGACAAGGACGGTCCTTTTGGCGCTAAAGGAATTGGGGAACCCGGATGTGTTCCCACGGCTCCCGCCATTGCAAATGCGATTTATGATGCCGTGGGTGTTAGAATTTTTGATCTTCCCATTACACCTGAAAAAGTGCTGGCAGCTTTAAAGGAGAAAAAAAGTGCGACTACCAAGATTTAAATATTCAGGACCAGAAACACTTGAACAGGCCCTTGATCTTTTAAACACACACAAGGATGATGCAAAAATTCTTGCAGGAGGGACTGATCTTCTGGTCAGGATGAAAAAGGGACTTTTAAAACCAAAAGTTCTCATCAGCCTAAAAGCATTGAATGAATTATCCTATATTAAAAAACAAGATGGATATATTAAAATCGGGGCCCGAACACCCCTGGCAGATATCATTGCCTCTGATCTCATTCAAAAAGAGGCCAGAGCTTTGTTCCAGGCTTGTGAAAAAATAGGTGCCATAACCATCCAGCATTTCAGGGGCACCATCGGTGGAAACATCCTTCAGGACAATCGGTGCCATCACTACAACCAGTCTGATTTCCACAGGTCAGGCAGACAGGCCTGTCACAAAGACGGCGGGAAAATCTGTTATGCCAGAGAAGAAGCTGACCGGTGCAACTCCACCTGCCAGTCAGATGGTGCCACAGCCCTTATGGCTCTTGATGCCAGCTTGATCCTGGCAAAGAAAGGTGCAAAAAGAACCGTGGATCTTGCAGACTTTTATACCACAGACGGTATAATACCACATGCTATGGAATCCCATGAACTTTTAAGGGAAATCATCATACCTCTTAATGGTGCCCAAAGTTCATATCAGAGACTTGCATACCGGTCCGCAATTGATTACCCAATTGTATGTGCAGGGGTTCTTTTAAAGCACTCTTCTAAAAATGAGATTGAAGAAGCAAGGATCGTTGTTGGTGCAATGAGCAGATCGCCGCTCTTCCTTGCCCAGGTTTCATCTTCTTTAAAGGGAAAAAAGCTTAACGATACCATTGCTTTCAAAAAAGCCGCTGACGCTTCAATGGATAGCAGTGCAGCTTTTGCTGTTCACAATGTGGGGGCAACCCTTGAATACAGGTGCGCCATGGTATCCCAAATGGTATTTCAGGCACTTGAACAGGCTGCCAAGTGCATAAAGGGATAATATAAAAATTTATGGAGTCTTTAAGTATGGAAAAAATACTCATTACCTTGAATATAAATGGTCAATACTGTGAGGTCATGGTTTATCCAAACGATACCCTTCTGGAAGTATTACGGGATGAGCTTGATCTGACCGGATCAAAAGAAAGCTGCGGAGAAGGGGCTTGCGGGTCCTGCACTGTTCATATGGACGGCAAACCTGTCCGGTCCTGTCTGACCCTTGCCCTGGAAGCTCAGGGAGTGAAGATCACAACAGTGGAAGGCCTGGCAAACGGGGATGATTTGTCAGATCTTCAGCAATCCTTTATTGACCATGGGGCTGTCCAATGTGGATTCTGCACACCGGGTATGCTCATGTCAGCAGATGCTCTGCTCAAAGATAATCCCAGACCCGATGACAAAACTATTCGAAAAGCCCTTGCCGGAAACATCTGCAGGTGTACTGGATATACAAAGATTGTTGAAGCAGTGGCCCATACGGGAAATCCAAAGGACCATTGCCCGGATTGTAACACCAGGAGTAACGAAAAGGAGTAAAAGATGTCTGATTACACCATCATCGGAAAACGTATGCCAAGAATTGATTCCAGGGCCAAGGTTATGGGAAAAGCCAAATTTACAGCCGATCTGAAACTACCCGGCATGCTGGTGGGAAAAATAAAACGAAGTCCCTATGCCCACGCCCGAATTATAAATATTGATACATCAAAAGCCATGGCACTTCCCGGTGTAAAGGCGGTGGTCACAGGTAAAGATACCGAAGGCATTAAATGGGGTGTCTTTGCCTATACCCGTGATCAGCAATTTATTCAAATGGAAAAAGCAAGATATATCGGGGATGAAGTGGCAGGAGTGGCTGCTGTTGATGAAGAGACGGCTATTGCCGCCCTTGATTTAATCAAAGTGACATATGAGGAACTGCCGGCCATATTTGATCCCATGGAAGCCATGGCATCACAGACAGAACTCATCCATAAAGATTTCCCGAACAATATAAACATACATGTGAATATTGATACAGGACATGTGGATGAAAACTTTAAAAAAGCCCACTATATAAGGGAAGATACTTTTGTGGCCCCTGAAGAATCATATTTCCAGGCTGAACCCTATGCCATAGTAGCAAGATTTGATCATGAAGACTGCCTGGAAGTCTGGATGCCCAATGGCGGGCCTCATATGAAATCAAAACCCCTTTCCAATGCTTTTAAAATTCCCCTTCATAAGGTAAAGGTAAGAAAGATAGCAATTGGTGGTGCCTTTGGAGGCCGATCCGAGATCTGTCCTGTAGACTATATCTGCGCCCTTCTGGCTAAAAAAACTAAAAGACCGGTAAAAATCGAATTCACAAGAGAAGAAAACACCATTGCCACCCGGCAGGGACATGCCATGATCACCACCCATAAAACCGGGGTGGACAAGGATGGAAGAGTCCTTGCACGAGAAACCACCTGCTACATGGATGGTGGTGCCTATTCCAGCACAGGCCCGATTGCTACAAGTGTCCCCTTTCTTTCCATGGAACAGGCTTATCGAATGGAAAGCGTTCGCTACAACGGATATAGAATTTATACCAACAAACCCATCAGAGGCATGATAAGGACTCATGGACGTGGTTTTGCCTGTGGGCTTGACACCCAGCTGGACATGATTGCAGACCATCTTGGCATTGACCCTGTGGAGATAAGATTAAGAAATTCCAGACAGCCGGGTGACTATACCAGTACAAAATCCTATGTTGACTCATGTGCAATGGATGAAACCATCCATAAAACCGTTGAAAAATCTGGCTTCAAGAAAAAATGGGGGAAATTGCCACCCTTTCACGGTATTGGTATTGGTACCAATTCAGTGCAAACAGGATTTCCCATGGGAATCCGGGGAGGCTCCCAATCCTTTATCAAATTCAATGAGGATGGAGAAGCAACTGTCATGTCAGGGGTTGTAGACAACGGCCAGGGCAATGACAACATGCTTGTCCAGATTGCCGCCGAAGAACTGGGACTTTTGCCCGAAGATATCCATCTGGTTTCAGCCGATACAGAGACCACATCTTCTGATCCAGGATCTTACTCTCAGGTTTCAACCTTTGTGGGTGGCCATGCTGTAAAAATTGCAGCGCAAAACTGCCGGGAAAAGCTTTTTAAAGTGGCTTCCAAAATACTAAAAACGGCACCTGATAACCTTGTGGCTAAAAACCGTTTGATTTTTGTCAAGAATGACCCTGAAAAATCCATCCCCATCAAGAAAGTGGTACGCATAAGTCTTTTGAACTTTACTTCAGTTAATGCCGAAGGCGGTTACTGGCCCAAGGTGGATATGAAACGTGAATGGGTGTCCAATCCATACGGTCAGATGTGCGAAGCTTTTTCTTTCGGCACCACCATTGTTGAGGTTAAAGTAGATCCAGACACAGGACAGGTTGAAGTGATAGAGGTAACCGCTGCTCAGGATGTTGGATATGCCTTGAATCCTCTGGTTTTAGAGGGCCAGTTTGAAGGCTCCATAGCCATGGGTGGACAGGGGGGTATGCTAACTGAATATCATGAGTGGAAGGATGGCCGGTGCATAAACACTACCATGCTGGATTATAAACTGCCCCTGGCCTGTGACATGCCTCCAAAAATAAATAATATCATCGTGGAATCGCTTGATCCAAAAGGGCCATACGGAGCCAAGGAAGCCGGCATGTCTATTGCCATGTCTGCAGCACAAGGCTACAGTGCTGCGGTAAGTAATGCCATCGGTGTTCACATGGATTCTTTTCCTTTAACCCCGGACAAGATACTTGCTGCAATTAAAGGGAAAAAGCAGACCTGCTAAAATCCTTTATCTTTCTGTTTTTTATGCTTATGAAAGTTAAAACAAAAATGAAAACATTAAAAAATCTCATTATTGCTGTAAAGGGTGGAGGAGACCTGGCCACTGGTGTGGCATGGCGACTTTTTCAGTCAAATTTTAAAAATATCTTCATCATGGAAACTCCAAACCCCTTGGCAGTGAGAAGGCAGGTCAGTTTCTGTGAGGCAATATATGATGATAATATTATCGTTGAAGGGGTTAAAGCTAAAAAAATTTTTCAACCCGAAGATATTACAATAGCATGGCAGAACAACAACATCCCAGTCTTGATTGACCCGGAATGGAAGGCCATAAAAGAAATCCGCCCCCATGTGGTTATTGATGCCATTATCGCCAAAAAAAATCTGGGAACAGATTTATCTGAAGCCCCTTTAGTAATAGGACTTGGGCCTGGATTTGCGGCTGGCAAAGATGTGCACATGGTCATAGAAACCAATCGGGGTCATAACCTTGGAAGGGTTATTTTAAGCGGAAGCCCTGAGCCCAATACAGGCATCCCGGGGAATACGGGCGGATATACACATGAACGAGTACTTCGGGCGCCATGTACAGGGATATTTCATTCTGAATTGAATATCGGTGATATGGTCAAAAAAGGACAAATTGCAGGTTATGTTGACAACACCCCTGTTAAAATTCAGATTGACGGTATCCTGCGCGGGCAGATCAGAAGCAACACCATGGTAAAAGATAAACTCAAAATTGGGGACATTGACCCCAGGGGAAATATTAAATATTGCACCACAATTTCGGAAAAAGCACGGGCAATGGGAGGCAGTGTGCTGGAAGCAATTTTAAGAAAATTCAATAATTGACCTAATCATCAATTAACGTAAAAATGACAAAATATAATATAATATTTACAGGAGGGAAAAATATGCGGGCATTAATAATAGGCGGGGTCGGCAATATGGGTCAGGGAGTGGCAAGGGATCTTGTAAAACAAGAACAGGTTACACAAGTCATTTTAGCTGACCTGTATCCAGATCCTGAAAGACTGTCGCCAAAATTACGCGAAAATGAAAAAACAAAATTGATAAAAATAGATGTTCAGGATCATGAGTTAATGGTCCAGGCATTCAAAGACGTTAATGTTGTTATTAACACGGCTGGACCCTTTTATAAGACTGCTGTGCCTGTGGCCAGAGCAGCAGTTGAAGCAAAGGTAAACTATATTGATATCTGTGATGACTATGAAGGGACGGAATATCTTTTCAATTCTGATATTGATAAGATGGCAAAAGAAGCGGGTATCACTGTTCTCACCGGCATGGGCTCTGATCCGGGCACTAACAATATCCTTGTTAAATGGTATGCAGACAGGTTGGACAAAGTGGATGAAATTTATCTTTACTGGGTGGTCAGTATTGCTGAACTTGAAGGAACAGCCTGGGACCACAGCCTTCATATGACTCTTGGAAATGTCCATCAATATATTGATGGAAAACTTGTCCTTGTGGAAGGCGGGACAGAAGAAGTGGCAGAACGATTTCTTGAACCTCTTGGCACCTGCCGTGTCCGCTACGTTGGACATCCCCAGCCCCTGACCCTTCCAAAATACATCAAAGGGGTAAAAAATGTGATCATAAAGGGAGCTCTTATCCCTTTATGGGTGGACGAATTGATACAGGAACAGAAAAAAACCGGCCTCTTAGGCACAGATCCAATTGATATCAAAGGAACAAAGATCGCTCCCTATGACCTTGCGCTAAAACTATGGGAGACCATTCCAAAAGAAAGGGATAACGGCCCCCAGTCTTCTGGTCTGAAAGTCATCGTAAAAGGAGAAAAAGAAGGCAAGAAAATCACGTACACCGCTGATATGGTAGGCAGGATGGCCCCTGGGACAGGACTTCCCGCCTCTATCGCATCGCTTATGATGAATGCAGGTGATGTGACTGTAAAAGGTGTGGTGGCCCCTGAAGGATGCATTAATCCGGATAAATTTCTTGGCGCATTTTTAAAGAGAGGTGCAAGAATCCATCAGACACAAAAAATTGATTCTATGTTTGAAACACAAGGGTTGTAAAAGAACAAATAAATCAGGAGGCCTTGAATGAAAGAGACAGAACGACTAAATATCACAAAAAGCCGGGAACTATTTGAAGAGGCACTGACCCTTATACCCGGAGGGGTACTGGGTGCAAGAAAGCCGGGCGATTTTATTGATGGAGAATACCCAATTTTTCTTGATACAGGTAAAGGAAGCCGTCTGGTAGATGTTGATGGTAATGAATTTATTGATTTTCTTTGCGGTTATGGCCCCATCATTCTCGGATATTGTGAAAAAGAAGTGGATGAAGCAGTTTACAAACAGATAAAAGACAAAGGGTTTTGTTTCTCTTTAACTCAGAAATTTCAAAACGAGCTTGCAAAAAAATTAACCAGCATTGTGCCCTCTTCTGAAATGAGCGTTTTCCTGAAAACAGGTTCTGATGCCACCACGGCCAGCATCCGTATTGCACGGGCACATACTAAAAAACTTAAGGTGATGCGATGCGGTTACCATGGATGGCATGACTGGTGTGTTGAAATGAAAGGCGGTATACCTTCTAAGTTTTATGAAGATGTTTTTGAATTTCAATACAATAATCTTGACCAGTTGAAAGAGCTTATGACAACCCATGGAGATGAAACTGCCGCTATAATCATGACCCCTTTTGGTCATCCTAACCACCAAAAAATGCAGGAGCCAAACACAGGGTTCCTTGAAGGAGCCAGACAAATTGCAGACAAGTATGGGGCCGTTCTTATCTATGACGAGATCCGTACAGGTTTCAGACTTTCAATGGGTGGCGCCCAGAAACTTTATGGTGTCACACCGGATCTGACTGTTCTTGGAAAAGCCATGGCAAATGGATACCCTATCTCTGTTGTAACCGGCAAAAAAGAAATAATGATGGCGGCTGAAAAAAAGCTGTTCATTTCTTCTACCTTTTTTCCAAATAGCGAGGCCTTTGTTGCTGCTCTTAAAACAATTGAAATCCTTGAGCGGGACAAAGTGCTTGTTGATATCTGGAAAAAAGGAAAAGGATTTATGAATGGCATCCAGGCATTGATTGACAAACACGATGTAGGAGCCGAGATGACCGGTGTGGCCCCCATGTTCTACATCACCTTTAAAAAAGATGAAACAGGCGCATACAAAGGCAAACGAAAAGATTTTTACACCCAGCTTATACGAAAAGGATTCTTTTTCACCCCATTTCACCATGCCTATATCAGTTACAGACATACACAAGAAGACCTGGATCTAACCTTGAAGGCAATGGATGAATCATTCGCTTTTATCAAAGATAAATATAAATAAAATATAATAACCTGCCCTGATTTACAGGGCAGGTTTGGTTCCCGCATTATTTTATATGGCACCCTTTACACTTTATCGGTCCAGAGAGTTCACCTGCCTTTTTTTTGTCCTTGTGGCATTTAAGGCATGTCTCATACATCACCTGTTTTTTCTTAAGAGTCCCTTGGACTTTAGCCTTGTCCAGTGCTCCCGGTTCCTTGGAAAAACTCACATGACACACCATACAGTCTTGGATAGCACCATGGTGTGTATAGTGGGGAAACGTAATATTTCCCATTTTCCCGCCATTAATAATAATTTCTTTACTGCCCTGGTTCTGGGCAAAAACTATGGCAGATGATAAAATCAAAATTACCAGACAATACCATACTCTAAGATTATTCATTATCCTTTCCTCTACATAGATATTAATTTAATATTATAAAAACCAGACAATTTTCTTCTTGCATATCAATTTTTATGATTCATACGCATTCTCAAGTATGTTGTGATAATCCTCTTGTTCAAGCTGTCTTGGATTTGACGGTGTGGAATTGTTTTCAAATGACATTTTGGAAATTATCTCAAACTGATCTTTCCCGATTTTAAGATCCTTAAATAATGGAATCCCAAGTCTATTTGAAAGTACCTTTATCTTTTGGATAAAAGCCTTGGCCGCACTCATATCATCAGCTTCATCAATCCCGATATGTCTTGCCAGAGTTGCCATTTTTACAAAACACTCAGGCAGGTTATAAGAAAGTACATGGGGTAAAAAGATTGAATTGGCCACGCCATGGGGAATATCATACAATGCGCCTATGGATTCAGAAATACAATGGACAGCGGTCACATCAGAGTTACCAAAGGCAAATCCTGCTATTGTTGAGCCATACATAAGGTTTTCGCGTTCTGTATGGTGGTTTTCAATATCATCATAAGCTCCTTCAATAGCGCTTAATATTAATTTAACTGCTTTTACTGCATGATTGTCTGTAATAAGAGTGGCAGGTTTTGAAAGATAAGCTTCAACTGCATGGGTAAGGGCATCGAGACCGGTGGAAGCGATAATTTTAGGCGGAAGAGTTTTGATTAAATCAGGGTCGACAATGGAAACCGCGGGATACATTTTGGGGCCTTTGATACTCATTTTAAATTTTCTATTCACATCCGTAATCACTGAAACCCAGGTGACTTCACTTCCAGTACCGCAGGTTGTGGGAATAGCAAGGAATGGCAGGGGATCATTCTTATATTTCTCTTTTCCTTCATAATCTTCAATGCTGCCATGATTTGTTCCAAGCAGGGCTAAAGCCTTTCCTGCATCAAGGGGGCTGCCCCCGCCAAATCCAATAACCAGGTCAGGATTTAGATTGCGTATCTCTCCTGCAATCTTATTAATGGTATCGGATTTCGGATTTGCTTCAATCTCATCAAATATTTTGATCCCGGGATATAGTTTCAATATATTTGTCAGCAAACCAGATTCAACAATTCCTTTATCGGTCACAAGAACTGGATTTTTGACTTTTAAATATTCATCAATGATTGATTTAAGATTTCTAATTTCGCCTGACCCGAAATAGAGTCTTGCAGGCATATGAAAAAGCATAAAGATAGTCTCCTATGATAATAGTTTATTTTTGCTTTTTGCATTAAAACAAATTTGACTGAATGTCGAGCTTTTTATCATAATTTAAAAATCTGATTTGAATATTTCAATTTAACCTGGTAAACATAAATTATATGATAAAAAATGAAAGGGGAAATTATGGATATCAAAATTAATTATTGCTCAGTCTGAAATTATGAGCCAAGAGCTGCCGGTCTGGCAGATGCTATAAAAAAAGAAATGGGCATTTCATCTGAACTGATTCCCGGATCAAATGGAGTATATGATGTAATTATGGATGAAAAAATAATTTTTTCAAAACATCAGACTAAACGATTCCCAGACAATGATGAAATCATTACCCTTATACAAAACCCTGATACAAAAACATGATTAAAAACCAAAAAAGGCTGCTTATTTTGAAAGCAACCTTTTTTGGAAAAGGAAAAAAAGATGAAAAAATTAATCTTTGTTATGTGAACTATTAATAAAGCAATTGACGTGCCAGCTTCTTTTTTATTAACCATAAAATCTATAAACTTCCGATTTTATTTGATTTTTTAATTTTCCATCTTTTATATTTTCTATATTTTCACTTTTTGAATTTTTCATTGGCTTTTTATCATCATTTTACCCCATAAAAGTTCAAAATTTTGAACTTTCAAATCACTCAAATCAATTTATGGAATCACAACCTATTGAAATCATATGATAAAAATTATTTTATTGCTCAGTTTAAAAAATTAAACCTATAGGTGGCACGGCATGGGCCAAAATCTCCTGTAAGCATAAGGCTCACTCAAAAATTAGTAATTAAATTTTGAGTGAACCCCAAATTTTCAAATATTTAATATCTGTAATGATCTGATTTATAAGGGCCGTTAACAGGAATCCCAAGATAATCCGACTGCTCCTGGGTCAGCTGGGTCAGGTTAACAGAAAGATTCTTCAAATGAAGCCTTGCCACTTCTTCGTCAAGTTCCTTGGGAAGTGTATAAACTTTAATTTCAAGATCTTCTTTGGCCAGTTTAATCTGGGCCAGAGTCTGGTTTGAAAAACTATTGCTCATTACAAAGCTTGGATGTCCTGTTGCACAACCCAGGTTCACGAGCCTTCCTTCAGCAAGGACAATAACAGACCGACCCGATTCTAATGTCCACTTATCCACCTGGGGTTTAATATTTATTCTCACAGCATTTGGATGGTTATCCAGATAACTCATTTCTATCTCATTATCAAAATGTCCGATATTACAGATAATGGATTCGTCCTTCATCAGTTCAATATGTTCACCCTTGATAACATGGTAATTACCTGTGGCTGTCACAAAAATATCTCCATGGGGGGCAGCCTCTTCCATTGTCACTACCCTATAGCCTTCCATGGCAGCCTGGAGTGCACAAATCGGATCAATTTCAGTGACCCAGACAATGGCACCATACCCTTTCATGGATGCTGCACACCCTTTGCCCACATCTCCATATCCGGCCACAACAACAGTTTTACCGGCAAGCATGACATCAGTTCCTCTTTTGATCCCGTCTGCTAACGATTCCCTGCATCCATAAAGATTATCAAATTTTGATTTGGTCACAGAATCATTGACATTGATGGCAGGAAAAAGCAGTTCGTTTTTTTCGGCAAGCTGGTACAGCCTATGAACTCCGGTTGTTGTCTCTTCTGAAACTCCCTTGATTTTTTTGGAAATGCGGGTCCATTTTTGAGGGTCTTGCCCAAAGCTTACCCTCATCCTGTCCATGAGACACTTCTCATCTAAACTATTGGTTTCATTTTCAAGTAACAACGGGTCTTTTTCCACTTTCACACCCTGATGGATATAAAGGGTTGCATCTCCTCCATCGTCGACAATCAGATCCGGTCCTGAACCATCCGGCCAGATCAATGCCTGCTCCGTACACCACCAGAATTCCTCGAGGGTTTCACCTTTCCATGCAAATACTGCTGCCGATCCTTTTTGTGCAATGGCTGCCGCAGCATGATCCTGGGTGGAAAAAATATTGCAGGATGCCCAGCGGATATCAGCCCCCAGTTCGTAAAGGGTATCGATCAACATGGCGGTCTGGATGGTTATGTGAAGACTGCCCATGATTTTCAAACCCTTAAAAGGTTTTTCAGAACCATATTTTTTTCTGATTGCCATCAATCCTGGCATCTCTTTTTCTGAAAGCTGCATGTCTTTGTGTCCCTCTTCTGCAAGGGAGATATCTTTAATCTTGTATTTCAGACTAAGATCCAGATCTATGGTGGAAGAATCCTTACTTGTTTGTAACATTTTTGTACTCCTTGTTATTTTTTAAAGTAATCATATCAAAATATGTTGATATGTTGTTTTTATGCAAAATACAAGTATTTGCTTTTAATGTCAATAAAAAAAGCCGCTTAAACTTAAAATTCAAGTCCAAGCGACTTTTTAAACCACAATCGTTAAAAATAAATTATATCCCGGCCAAATCCTTTATTTGATCTGCCTTGTCTGTTCTTTCCCAGTAAAAATCAGGATCTTGTCTTCCGAAATGACCATAGGAAGATGTTTTCCTGTAAATCGGGCGAAGAAGATCAAGGGTTTCTATAATTGCCGCAGGTCTTAAGTCAAATACTGTTTTGACAATCTCAATTGCTTTGGATTCAGATATCTTTCCAGTCCCCATGAAATCAACAAGAAGAGAGACGGGTTGTGCAACACCTATTGCATATGCGACCTGAACCTCACATTTATCTGCAATTCCTGATGCAACAATGTTCTTTGCTACATATCTTCCCATGTAGGATGCACTCCTATCAACTTTTGAAGGATCTTTGCCTGAAAAACAACCACCACCATGACTGCCCTGGCCTCCATAGGTATCTACAATAATTTTTCGACCTGTAACACCACAATCTCCCATGGGAC
>Ga0307989_1000462_pt1 | contig 26593 bp, 30 predicted proteins | sample EllFjometagen185_FD_203164 | JGI IMG/M metagenome (GOLD analysis project Ga0307989, IMG submission 203164) | Marine microbial communities from Ellis Fjord, Antarctic Ocean - #185 | ecosystem: Environmental > Aquatic > Marine > Unclassified | place: Southern Ocean | collected 2014-10-08 | reverse complement strand
CTGATACCTGCCGTTGTGAAATGGAACCGTGGTGCTCTGGGCGAACGTGCGGGGAATCCATTGCTGGATGAACGCGTACTTGTTTATACGGGTGATGTCGTTGATTTGTTCAACAAAAAAAAACCCATCTTCGACGCTGTTTTGCTTGACGTAGATAACGGTCCCGAAGGGCTAACTCATACAGCAAATAATCGTCTCTATTCTTTGAACGGGTTAAAAGCAATTTATAATTCCTTGCGCAAGGAAGGTATGCTCGCCATTTGGTCGGCTACGCCAGACAATACTTTTCTTCGTACTTTGATAAAGGCTGGTTTTAAAGCCACTACTCAAACGGTTAGAGCAAGAGTTAAGAAAGGAAGCCGTCATACGATTTTCCTGGCAAAAAAGATGTAATTAAACCAGAAATATCAATTTTATTTGGGGAAAGGGAACATTCTATGTTCCTGGTAGATGTGGTCAAGCTTGCGCTATTGTATTATCAATTAATGATACAATTAACGTCCCTTGGTTTACTAGACAGTTTATCTATAAAAAATAAAAAATGGGTCAAAAAACCTAATAAGTGTGTACAGACGGAACTTACTCGCGGTTTAGCCGCTCCTAAGTCCGCTGACACCAGTGTTATGTTTGATAAAGGACCATTATTCCAGGGAAATATTCCCACTAAAATAAATACTTGGAAAGAATAAATTGATAAGAATGTATTGTAAATATTGGACAAAAGGAATTTGTTAAATGAAAGATTTAGAAAGGATAAAAAACTACTCGCCAGTAGAAGAAAAAATCAATGTTACTTCTCATGCTATCGGTATTATCTTAAGTCTTGTTGCTTTAGTGCTGTTATTTATGCATTCATACCCGTATGGAGACATTTGGCATGTCGTGAGCTTCTGCATTTTTGGAATAAGTTTAGTTGTCTTATTTTCAGCGTCTACCCTTTATCATAGCGTCAAAAAACCCGAATTAAGAAGCAGATTAAGAATTGTTGACCATGCATCCATTTATGTTCTCATAGCAGGAACCTACACTCCCTTTACTCTGGTTACGTTGAATGGTCCAATAGGATGGACGATTTTCGCTATCTCTTGGGGATTGGCTTTGATTGGGATAGTTTTAAAACTGTTTTTTACAGGAAGATATAGACTAATTTCAACGCTGATGTATGTGTTCATGGGGTGGATGATTGTTTTTGCCATAAGACCATTGATTGAAAATTTTTCTTCGGACGGTCTACTTTGGCTTGTTGCAGGGGGTATGGCTTACACAATAGGTGCCGTTTTATACAGTATTAAAAAAATAAAATTCAATCACGCAATCTTCCATATACTGGTTTTGATTGGTAGCGGTTGTCATTTTATCTCTGTGTTCCTTTATGTGCTACCAGGTCGATAATAAGATGTTCGTTAAATGTAGTTGGAGTGGTATGCCTTAAAATGGTTATTACCTGTATTTATAGAAGTTCATCACCTTTATCTTTCGGTATTCTTGATATTTAATATTAAGTTTTATCCCTTTTTTTACACTTTTTTCCAAAAAAACATCTGGACAGCCCCAGACGCATTCAATACAATCTTCATAGAATTTCACATATAATATCAAACATTAAGGTGTTGGCCTGCCGTTCATTCCAACACATTTTATCAGTAATGCCCGCCACGATTTTCGTGAGGACTTATTTCTGTACAGTAAGGGCACTACTGATAAAATGCTATACGTTGGGGTGTCTTTTTACAAAGGGGAAATTATGAGCATTATTGGAAATTTTATTTGGTTTATCCTCGGCGGATGGATAATGGGATTGAGTTGGTGGATATTGGGTATTTTGATGTATATGCTGATCATTACGATCCCATGGGCAAAGTCATGTTTTGTAATTGGGCAATTTTGTTTTTTCCCGTTTGGCAAAGAAACAATTAGTAGAAAAGAGTTAAACGATCAAGATGATATTGGTACTGGAGATCTAGCAGTTGTTGGCAATATCATTTGGTTCATACTCGCAGGAGTTTGGTTAACAATCGGTCATATAATGTCAGCTATTTTATGCTTTATTACAATTATTGGAATACCGTTTGGTCTCCAACATTTAAAACTTGCTGGAGTCTCTTTGTTCCCTATAGGAAAAACTGTTGTAACAAAAGAAGTAGCTGCTGCGGCAAGAAAAACGAATGCAGAGAATGAAGTTAATAAAATTAGAGAAAACACTTAATCCATTTCTACAATGGACCTTCGGCACCCGGTTACGGGCGATGAGAATAGTGTTAGCTGGCAACAATCAACCTAGATTTTACTATTGAAGATTATCAAAAACCAGAATTATGAATATCGGAATTTACATTTACGACAACGCTGAGGTATTAGATTTTTCGGGTCCCTTTGAAGTGTTTACAACTGCTTCCCGGGTTTGTGTAGACAGCGATCCATTTTCCGTGTCTTTGATTGGTGAAACCGGCAATACAGTATTTGCCCGTGCCGGTTTTAGCATCAACCCGACACATGGTTTCCATAATCATCCAAAACTAGATGTTTTAATAGTAGTTGGAGGATATCACTATGATGAGATGAAAAAGAACAATGTTCGAGATTGGATCTCAAAGCAAGCGAATCTGGTTCAGTATGTTGCTTCCGTTTGTTCAGGGGCATTTTTATTAGCTGAATCCAGTGTGCTAACAAATCAGAATGTAACAACTCATTGGGAAGATATCGAAGAATTACAGTTGAGTTATCCAAATCTAATCGTCCACGCAAAAGCACGATGGATAGACGAAGGAAAATATATTACATCAGCCGGTATTTCAGCAGGAATAGATATGAGTTTGCATTTGGTAAGAAAGTTCCATAGCTTAGATTTGGCTATTAAAACAGCAAGACAAATGGAATATGATTGGAACCAAACTTTAGGAACCATAAACAGCTAACAAAGGCGTGAAATCGAGTCTTTACCGCGCCATTTCGCTCTGCGGTAAAAAACGATTATGCTGGTATTAGCAAGCAAAAGAAGAATCTATGAAAACACTGAGTACTATAATCAAAGCAAATAAAGACAACATACTTCCAGGGAATGAAGTTTTAGGAGTGGGAGGAAGCCCTAGAAAAAATGGGAATTCAGATCTTTTACTAAAGCAAGTTCTTGCCGGAGTGAGCCAAGAAAACATTGAATGCGGTTTAGTTCAATTAAGGGATGTTCAGTTTCAGGGTTGCATAGGTTGTGAAAAATGTAGAAAAGACAAAATCTGCACAGGATTAAATGACGGTATGTCTTTAATATACAATGAGATAATTTCTTCCAAAGGTCTAGTCCTAGTTTCACCTACTCACAATTATAACATAACGTCTTGGATGAAGGCGTTTATTGATAGACTCTACTGTTTTTACAATTTTCAGAATACTCTTCCTAGAGCCTGGTCAAGTCAGTTGGCAACTCAAGACCGAAAAGCTGTCATCATTGCAATATGTGAACAAGAAAACAAGAAAGATATGGGATTTACTCTCGAAGCAATGAGAATGCCTATTGAAGCTCTCGGATATCAAGTAATTGGGGAACAAACCGTTTTCAAAATCTTCGCTAAAGGTAAAGTCAAAAAGGATAGTGAAGCTCTGAATGAAGCTTTTGAATTAGGTAAAAGCCTAGCGAAAGCCGTCAAATAAAACCAAATTTGGAATCTTACTGAGTTCCCGAATTGCTAACAAATGTTTAAAGACCGATATTCACCGCCAAAAAGCAGCGATGAATGCGGCTTAAACTAGCGTTATCTTTCAAAATGGAGAAGAAAAATATGATCTTACCTAAAGGATATTGTTTAAAGCACGGAACAAGTTTTAATCAACTTAACGAAATATATAAAAGTGGTATTCTTCCAGGTCGTGACCGAAACACAACCAAAACTGAAAAAGAAGAGGAACCCATTGTACATGGAGTTCATATCGGTAAAAATCTAAGTTATTATGGAGCCTCTCACGCATTTACTTCATTTATGCACAATAACCGGCAAAAAGAGGAAATCGGCGGCGATGTCCCAATAGTTCTTGAAATAGAGTTAGGTGAAGCGTGTGAATTGGTTGCTGATGAAAACATTGTGTTTGAGGTTAAAAACATGGGAAAAGATCAGCAAGTTGACTTTTTATTGTCTGAATCAGAGCGAGTTTGGACAAATTATGAAAGCGGTGTACTTATTGACCAAGAAATTCCAACCAATTGGATAAAAACAATTGAGTATCCGATACTTAGAGATATCCAATCGATCTCAAAAAACCAAAAGTACTTAAATAGCTATAAACAAGACATTTCGGTGCTAGCTCTAGCGTATTGGCAATATAAAACAAATGCAACTATACCGGATCTTGACGAGATGATTGTTGAATTTAAAAAGAAAAATGAGTTTATTGGGCAATTTACCAATATCGTAAATTTTTCCAAGGAATCAATCGCTTTTATTAATAACCTGAATGTTATCAAAAACAAATCTAAACTAAACGAGTATGCAATGACACTATGGCATGAATTCACAGTTAGAATTAACCAACTTGGCCTTGATTTCCGTTCTTAGCTGTTTTGTATAATAGATTTCTCCACCGGGCCTTCGGCCCCCGGCTATGGGCGGTGAGCAAGGCGTTATGTGAAAAATTAAAGAAAGAGAATGAGAAATGGAACATGTATTTTTTTGCACAGGTCACGAACTTATAATTCCAAATATTGTAAAAAGTGAAGGTCTTTACCTATATGATGAACAAGGTAAAGGTTATATGGATCTGGAGTCAGGTGTTTGGTGTACATCTATTGGGCACAATAATGCTGAGATCAACAGAATAATCAAGAACCAAATAGATTCATTGATGCACGCAGGTTTTTGCTATTCAAATGAAATACTTGAAAAATCAGCAAATTCAATTCTTGATATCGCTGGTTTTAATAATGGGAAAAGTGTTTTTCTCTGCTCTGGCAGCGAAGCGATTGAGGTATCAAGGCAGATGGCTAAACATCTAACTGAGAAAAACATATCCTTGACACTCCATGATTCATATCTTGGTGCGTATTCTTCAATAATCGACAAATCAAGGAATTGGTATCTGTTAAATTGGGAGCAATGTAAAACATGCCCTGATAAAGAAAAATGCGATCTATCATGTGAAGTGCTTCAAAAAATACCAAAAGACATATCTGAGTTTATTTTTGAACCAGGCAGTGCTTCTGGTTTTGTAAGGTTTCCTCCAAAGTCATTGATAAATAATATTGTCAAAATTGTTCGAGACAACGGAGGAAAAATTGTCGTCAATGAGGTAACAACAGGTATCGGACGAACCGGCAAATGGTTTGGTTATCAACATTATGACATCGACCCTGATTTTATCGCTGTTGGTAAAGGAATTGGAAACGGATATCCTGTGAGTATTGCTCTTATCAACGAACTTACTACAAGGCAGCTAGAACTTAAACCGTTTCATTATTCCCAATCCCATCAAAATGATCCTTTGGGGGCTTCGATTGTATATGGTGTTACTCAATACATTGAAGATAATAATTTGATATCGAAAGCAGAAAGTAATGGTTTGTTACTTCAGAAACATCTTGAATCACTTGTTGATAATGAGATTATTATTGAGGTTCGTGGAAGAGGGTTGATGTTTGCTGTAGATATTATAAATGAAAAAACTACCAATTTCATTTATAATGACCTTATTGAAAAGGGATATATCGTAGGGAATCGAGGTTCTTCATTTAGGATTGATCCACCACTTACAATTACAAAAACTGAAATTGATGGATTCATCAAGGCGTTAAGAGAATCAATATCACGTTTCAAATTAATCACATAACGAATACATACACCGGTGCGATAAGCTGTCTGGGTGGAGTCTAGTACAGTGTCTCATACAAATTGATCATTAATCGAAAATATGGGAATCATCCGGTAATGCCTGTGTTATGCAACCCATTCGACCAAAATTTTAAATGGACAACTTTGAAATTATTGTAGGCTATATTCCAGGTATAATTGGAAGAGTAACTCAATTGCATGCAGACTATTACTCTAAACAGTGGAATTTTAGTCAATATTTTGAAGCGAAGGTAGCATCTGAACTTTCCAATTTTATACGTAATCTCAATGAGAAAGACGATTGTGTTTGGTCATTGGTTAAAAATGGGAACATTGAAGGATCAATTATAATTGACGGTTCGTCAGAAAATGAAAACACAGCGCACCTTCGTTGGTTTATTGTTTCAGATGGCCTAAAAGGGTGTGGAGCTGGAAATATTCTAATGGAGAAAGCTTTGTCTTTTTGCACTCTTCAAGAATTTAACAGTGTCTATCTTTGGACATTTCAAGGATTAGAATCTGCTAGACACCTATATGAGAAATATGGATTCAATTTAATTAAAGAGTCTAAGGGGAATCAGTGGGGTACTTCTGTTATTGAACAGAAGTTTGAGGCATCAATTTAACTTATCTAATTTGCATAACAAATTTCTCCACCGGGCCTTCACCGCGCTTGTGGCACACGGTTACGGTCGGTTATAATAGCGCTAACAAGTAAATTATAGAGGTATTTATGCAAAACCCAAATTGGTAACTATTGTTCAATTATCTAAAAGACGAAAATTCATCCTAAAAAATTAAATTACTTTTTTCAACCATGTGTTTTAGAAAACTCTGGAAAGCTAAGACGAATTCAAGGCTTGATCTTTTTTAGCAATTTAATTTAAACCAAAATCATAAGGATAAATATGGCCGCTACTAATTCATTTACTTGGGGGTCTCTTTTGACTTCTGTTTCTGATACCATGTCGCATTTTGGGGTCGACCCTCATGTTGGTATTGATTTGTTGTTGACCTCTGGACTCTTGGCGGTTCTCGCCTATTTTGGTGGCAAAAAATACAGAAAGTCCAAGATGGTGGAACCTAGCGGGAAACTGGATTTTGCTACATTTTTTGAGATAGTTATTAGTGGACTATACAATTTTACCAAAAATATTATTGGTGAAAAGGCAAAACCCCTGTTTTTTCTAATTGGTAGTCTTGCTTTTTTTATTTTTGTAAACAGCGCCATTGGAGCTGTTCCCGGTTTTAATCCTCCAACCGATCAGTTTAATGTTACCATTGTTCTGGGGCTGGTTGTATTTATTACTTACCATATTCTGGGTATTCGAGAACATGGTTTTGGATACATTAAACAATTTTTAGGTCCTGTCTGGTATTTATCTTGGTTGATGTTACCAATTGAGTTGATTAGCCATTGTGTAAGGCCTGTTTCACTGGCAATACGTCTTTTCGGGAATGTAACTGGAGATCATAAAGTTGGTTTGATTTTCATTGGTATCTTCCCTGTGATTTTACCACTGCCGTTTTTGGCCTGGGGATTATTTGTAGCGGGGCTCCAAACGTTTGTATTCTTGCTCCTGACGTTATCGTATATTCAGATGGCTGTATCACACGACCACTAATTAATGGTTTAATGATTGTTTGTCTTATTTTGCTTAATAAGTAGATATAATTTATATTATCAGCTTCGGGCTGTAAATGGGATCGGTTTTCATTTGAAAAGTTTGCTTCCGATTGGAAAATGAAAGGAAATCCATATGAAGCCAATGTCTCAAAATTTTTGTTTCAGCTTTTTGTAGCAACCAGAGAGAAATGGGGAAACGTAAAAGGAAGTTTTGTATTTTTTAAATCCCTTTTTTGGGATCTGACCTTTAATAAACCAAAATGGAACCCAGAAAAAATTTAATAGTGATAAATCAAAATCTGCCGCTCTAACACGGGTATTACCGGATGCTAATCGCGCCGGTGTTATAAATGACGGAGTAAAATGTATAAAGGTCTAAGAAGTATAATGTTTAAAGTTTCAGATATTGAGAAAGCAAAGAACTGGTATAGCAAAGTTTTTGATACAAAACCAATTTTAGATACATCTTTTGCAGTAGTTTTCTAAGTTGGAGATTCTATCTTTGCGCTTAGTACGGATACAAATATAACGGCAAAAAGCGATGATCGGATTATCGCCTATTGGGAAGTGGACGACATAGATTCCGAATTTAAGAAATTGCTTCAGCTTGGAGCAATCGTACATACCGAAATAAATTTCATTTTAAATACCAAAAGAGCATCTATCATTGACCCATTCGGAAACATTATGGGTATCAAAACTACTATAGAGAATACAGGTGCGCAGTCCGTTGAACAACAACCATCACAAACAGCCATGGTCCATTCAGCACACGGTTGCGGCCGGTGAGAATGGTGTTATCTTCAAAATCTTATGGTTGTAATATGCATCAATATATGCCTATAATAGATGCATAACAATATAAGGGGAAAGCCATGAGAACGACATTGAATATCGAAGACGAGTTAATCAATAAAGCATCAAAACTAACGGGAATAAAAGAGAAAACCTCATTAGTTAAACTTGGACTTGAAGCATTAATCGCCAAGGAAAGCAGTAAACGACTGGCTAAGCTTGGAGGTACCGAAAAGAATTTAAACTCCATTCCTCGAAGGAGATCTACAAATGGGTAATTTGGTGCTTGCGGATACTTCTGTTTGGGTTAAACACTTCAGAGAGGGTCAGGAACATCTCATTTCTCTGCTTGAACAAGGAATAGTTGCTTGTCATCCATTTATTATTGGTGAATTAGCTTGTGGGAGTTTGAAAAGCCGTTTAGAAATCCTGACTCTTCTTGAAGCCTTACCAATGGTTGATGTCATTGAACATAATGAGGTAATGGCTTTTATCGAGAGTCGAAAGTTAATGAGTATTGGTATTGGATATGTTGATACTCATTTGCTTGGATCGTCACTTCTTTCAGACATTCCACTTTGGACATTTGATAAATCATTGATAAAAGCTGCGAAGGCTCTAAATATTAGCTATCACGTCAATATCAAAAGATAACAAATTGCTACAGCGGATGTTTTTCGCTGCGGGAATACCGCACGGTAGGATCTGTGCAAGGTGCATCAGGCAACTGGTGTTTCTTCTGCGACATTTGTTATTCAGCCATTCTGTAAATCGTTCGGTTGTTTCTGGTTTTCAACGAACATATGATTTGCGGAAGTGACTCCTCGATGGTAGGTACAAAACGTATCAGTCGCTTCCGGTGTTTTACTATGAATTTTGATATTGGTTATGACTTCAAGTGCACCAGCATTATAACAGGCTTCCTGGGCAGATTTAACAATTTCTAGGAGCTGATTTAACTCACCTTTCATAGTAGTTTCCATTGCTCCTACTTGGTAGGGAACGTTAGCGTTTTTAACTATTTCGATTGCTTTGTCTACGACTTCAAAGTTATTACCTTCTTTCAGTCGTGGAATAACTTGAAACGCTACGAATACGTCTTTTTCTGGTTTGTTTGAGTGGGTCATCTTGGTCCATAATGTGGTTAACAGCAGTATAAGGTTTGGTGTTTTATAGCCTAATTACATGCGACTTTTCAGCATATCGTCAATAGAAATTATCTGTGCGGCTAACAAATTTCTTGAGTTGACGGCAATAGCCAATGATAAGTTAAAAACTTGCGATTTTAACAACATATTGGGTAATCAACCATCAGACCGCAAATCAGAACAGGGTTATGTGTGTACTGTACCTGACAGAAGGGGGTAACGTGTTGGTTGTTATATTGATTTAAAAAGCATCAGCATTGACAGATACAAAAAAAAATTAAAGATTTTCCTTGTATCTCTAAACACATCGCACAAAAGCTGGAAGTATTAGGAATCAAAAATACATTAAAATTGTATGACCAAATTCTGACATCAGAACAGAGAAATGAATTTTCATGGAAAAAAGGAATCATTAATGATTGAATCTTGGTTAATTATACTTATTCATCAATTTGTTTTCCAAGGAATGTTTGCGACGAAGAATATAATCCTAAACAAAAGAACTGGAAAACAGATTCGTGGAAAAAACATAGAGGCGACAGCATCAATATTGTTTTTTGTTATTTTTATTGGGGCAGCGTTGATTATTAGTTTTTTCAAATTATCTTTCGGAGAAGTCCATTTTTTCACTAATTCATTCACTATTATCACGGGATTATTACTTCTGATTCTCAATCTTTTTGTTTCAGCATCATCATTGGTAAATTTGAAGGATTCGTGGAGAGTTGGTGTTTTAGAGAATCAAAAAACTGAATTGATAATTTCAGGTATATATCGTTTTACTCGTAATCCGTATTTTGTATCATATATTTTAATGTTTGCTGCATATACGATCATTTTACAAAATCTGATATTGCTTGGGTTTTCCATAATTGGAATTTTGTTCATACATAAAATGATAGGAAAAGAAGAGAGCTACTTGTATTCTGTACACGGTGACACCTATTTGCAGTACAAGAAGAAAGTACCACGATATCTGTTCATATAAAACAGATAACAAATGTTTACAGTCCGATATTTTTCGCGGCCTTGCCACAAAAAAATGCGGTTGAAACAGGCGTTGTGTGAATATAGTCCTATATCAAAGGAATTGACCTAAAATGAAATACATTACTTTGACAAAGAAAAACATTGACTCAGAGCACATCTGCTGTGCCTTCTCTGATAAGAAATGCGCCGAAAGCTATCAACAAAAAAAAACATGGCTGGCAAATGAATTTGATAATGGTTACGTTTTTAGGCGGCTTGATGAGCGCGCTAAAGTATTTATTGAATATGGTCCAGCAGAAAAGGCATGGATACCCGTTACAGCTCCCAATTACAATATGATTGGGTGCTTTTGGGTATCTGGTAAATATAAAAAAAATGGCCATGGAAAAGCCCTGCTAAATGAGGCAATCGAATCAGCCCTGACTCAGGGTAAAGATGGATTGGTAACAGTTGTGGGCACTAAAAAATTCCATTTCATGAGTGACACCAAATGGTTTTTGAAACAAGGGTTCAAAATCCTTGATAGTACTCCCTCCGGTTTCAGTCTCATTTCAATGAAATTCAATGAATCTAACAATCAGCCGTTTATTAATGATTGTGCTAAAGCCGGTATATCTCCTGAAAAAAATGGATGTGTTGTCTACTTTTCTAACCGTTGTCCATATTCAGAATACCATGTCAAAAAATCGCTGGTCGAGTCATGTAAAAAGAGAGATATTCCACTGAAGATAGTCAAAATTGAAACCCTGGATCAGGCTCAATCAGCCCCAACTCCGGCAACAATATTTAGCTTATTTCTTGATGGAAAATTTATTACAACTGACATAAGTGCTTGTATGGACACCCGATTTGATAAAATTATTAAGTAATAAGAGTGACATAATAAATGCATACATTCCGATTTCCCTCGCCGCTACGCTCGTGTGTCATGAAGGAAAGTGAACGCTTTCCATGCTGTATTAAAGATGAGAGTTGACCTCTCGGTTTCGGCATAAAGAGGGCATGAACTCATGGCAACTAAGGGTCAAATCTGGGAATTAAGAAATGAAAAATAAAGTTGAGGATATTGTCGAAGAATGCCTTCGGAATATTAAAGACAACCCTAAAAATATAAATGCTTACAATACTCTTGGGGTTGCCTATGGCTTAATGAATAATCGCGACGGAGCACATCAGCAATTTGATCGTGCAATTGAATTGAAGCCTGATTTTGCTGATCCCTATAACAATAGAGGTTATATACATTTATTAGCTAAACACTATCAAAAAGCAATATCTGATTTTTGTAAAGCCATAGAACTTGATCCCAAGTTTGCAGAAGCACATTTTAATTTCGGTATCGCTTCTTTTTTGCAAAATAAATTTAAGCAATCCATTGAATGCTTCTCAAGGGCGATTCGCCTAAAAAATAGTGACAGTTACTACTATTATAGCCGTGGTATGGCATATCATAAAAATAGACAGTTTAAGGAAGCTATAGATGACTATGAGCAATCTGAAAAAATGAATCCAAGTGACCCTAATACTCAATCAAAATGTTTGATTCCAGCATCTCTGGGCGATTTCCAAATAGTCGAGCTAAAACCAGATTATGCTAAATCCCGTTATAATAAAGGATTGGCAAACTTTAAACTTGGAAGATATAAGGAATCTGCTTACTGCTTTTCCGATGCCATAAACAGTCGACCCGATTATATTAAAGCATATTTTGAACGTGGATCAGCATATAGAAAACTGGGAGACAACAAATTAGCTTACCGTGATTATGTCCAATACCTGAACAGGCTTCCAGCGGAGAACTGGAAAGAGAGACGGGGTGTCAAATGGCTAATAGATAACTTGTTGTCCGATTAACTTGCATATTTATGAGTGAGTATAAAATCAACTGAGATTGATAGATGGTTTCATAAAAAAATAAAATAGCATTCTTAAAAAATACGAAAGTCAAATTGCCGTAAAACTGATTAACCAACTAAAACGAAAATGCGAGCAGGGAACAGCATAGAAGAGGTTGGGATTGTAGGACTTATAAATAAATGTAACTGACATAAAAGATTCCAATAAATTACTACACGGCCCTTCCCCGCATGCCTTTGGCAAATGGCCACGGTCGTTTAGAATGGTGTTAATGAAACTTAATCCTGATATTAAAGCCATATGAAACAGTCAATTATACACATTGCTTTGGTAGTGAAAGACTATGATGAAGCAATTGAATTTTATACAAAAAAACTTCACTTCACTTTGGTTGAAGATACCTATCAAGCAGAACAAGACAAAAGATGGGTTGTCATTTCTCCTCCTGGATCTCAGGGGACAACAATATTGCTGGCAAGGGCATCAAAGCCAGAACAAGAACTATTCATCGGGAATCAGACCGGTAGAAGAGTATTTCTTTTTCTGAATACAGATGATTTCTGGAGAGACTACAACGACATGGTTGCTAAAGGTATTAAATTTGCTAGAAAGCCTAAGCAGGAAGATTATGGAATGGTTGCGGTTTTTGAGGATTTGTATGGAAATTTATGGGACTTATTACAATTAAACGACGATCATCCAATGTCGCAACGTTTTGTATAATACATCGACTGACTGGACATTTATCGCGCCTTTGGCAAATGGCTACGGCAGGTGAGCATAACATTAGAATCCTAATTAACTTAAATATTATGAAAACACTACTTGGCTTTCTCACTATATATTTTTTTCTTTTGGGATCATATTCATTTGCCGGTGAAGCAGATGTAGTTGACGTTCAAATATCCAAAAGTGGAGCGAACGTATTCAATTTCAATGTAACTGTTTGGCACAAAGATATCGGGTGGAAGCATTATGCAAATAAATGGGACATCATTGATGAAAAGGGCAATGTTTTAGCAACTCGGGTTCTTCACCATCCCCATGTTGATGAACAACCATTTACTCGAAGTCTTTCAAGAGTTAAAATCCCTAGCGATATAAAAACGGTCACAATACGCGCCCATGACCCAGTTCATAAGTATGGAGGTAAGTATTTAAATCTCAAACTTCCTTAGTACCAAAAAATTGTTTGAGAGTTTTTATTCATGGATGAATGGCCTTAATCACCGGGACAACAACATATTGAATTCAAAATTACTTTAAAATGCTCTACATCTATCTACAAACGGCTTTAGGGTGTTCGCCGGTGTGCTTTACTTCAAAACCCTGACATTTGCATGGGCTGGGTTAACAGGCATCTATACACCTTCATAAATGTAACAAATATTAAATTATGCTTGCTTTGATCTACATAAAAAAATATTGGATAGTTCTTACCCTCATTACCTTAACAGCCATTACAGCTTTGTCTCTATGGCCTTTGGAGACATTGCCTGCTGTACCTGGCAGTGATAAGACTCACCATTTAATTGCATATGCAGTTTTGATGTTTCCGGCAGCTTTGCGCAAACCAACACATTGGAAACTTGTTGGATTGTTCTTTATTGCTTATAGCGGCATGATAGAGTTAATACAACCATACGTGAATCGTTATGGAGAGTGGTTAGATATGGCTGCTAATACAGCCGGAGTATTATGCGGTTTGCTTATTGTAGAGTTGATAATTTACTTTTTTCCAACTATTTCAAATAGCTCTCAGTGATGATCAGCATGAAATTGCATTACCCCTTATTTACGAAACATGAAACTCTCAATTAAGGTATGGGGGGAGTTCAAGATAAAGATGCTCCTGGTCTAGTCGAACTTAATAGATTTTATGCTCAAAATTTATGAACAGAGAACAATGGCATAAGAAAAGCTCAGCAAGAAACAGATTTAGATGGGAGGTATACCAGATACAGCGGACTGCTGATGCAGTCGCTGACCTAGCTGTATTAATTTTACATGAACTCAGAAACTAAAAAGGCTTTAATCGCTTCGGATTCTCTCATTGGTTTGTCATCAACCTTCAGCGTTGGGACCTTAGTGTCTCCACAGAGTTGTGACAGTTCATTCTCGAATTCAGCCGATTCCCGAATATTTTTTAAAACCACCTGATCCTGAATTTTCAAATTGGTGATTGTATTTAGGACACTTCTGGAAAATCCACATTCGGGAAAGTAATAAAGTTCAAGCGTCATCCATTCTCCGAATTTACTTTTTTACATTCTGCCAGTAGATCTTCTGCTTTTCTTAATCCACCTGGGCCGACAGAATTCGCATATCTGACCGTACCACTCTTATCAATAATCACTGTTGCGCGGTCTGTAATACCCATTTCAGCCAGATAGAGCCCATATTTTTCTGCAACGGCACCTTTGGGGTGAAAATCAGACAATAGTGGATATGAAATACCGCCAATAGAGGCTGCCCAATTATCATGACAAAATTTACTGTCCACACTTATACTCAGAACCTGAGTATCTTCTGCCTTAAATGCATCGATATTTTTCTCGATGTCAGGCATTTCAGTGCTTCAGTTTGGCGTAAAATCAAGGGGATAAAAAACAAGCATTACATTTTTCTTTCCTTTAAACTGGGACAGGGAAAATTCGCCCAATTGCCCGTCCAGTTTAAACTCGGGAGCTTCTGAACCAATCTGTATCATATTGACTCCTAATTTAATTTTTTAGTAAGTTTACCCTAAAAAAAGATCATCTTTATACCATAGGGCTGAATCCCAGTTTGAACATTCAAACTGATTTTTCAAATGCATCAGGGTAAAAGTAAATATAGAATAAGAGAATATATTGCAAACCGAAGACCATTATTGATTTTTTTCTTAAATCTGAGATATTTCCACATCAGACTGGTATCCGGAATTAGGTATAAACGCTGAGTATACGTGTTTTTCACCTATAATACCAGTATTAAAAAAGTGAGATGTTTGTTGGGTGCACGCTGTCGTAATATGTCTCATGATACATATTAGTATCGAACCGCCGATCCGTAATATGATACTCTTTTAACGGTTTTTTCGGTTTAGCTTGTAATGGAACCTGAAGTTTTGGGCAATGGGGACCTCACTACAATCTACTATAGTGGTATGGGTAAAAAATCATTAAAAATGAGTGTACGCTTTGGTTTTATTTGCCTATTATTTCTGTGGTAACTACTATTATTCATCAAAAAGTAAGTGGAGTTGAAGTTAACTTCTGCTGGATGGTCTTTTCTTAGAATAAAACAGGGCTATAATTATGAAAAAAAATAATTTATGGATGAGTGTTCTAATTTTCTGTCTATCTTTAGCAATGGTTTATGGAGAGGACACTCCCTCCATGGACTTACAGGGACATCGGGGCGCTCGTGGGATGAGGCCGGAAAATACATTGCCGGCGTTTGAATATTGTGTTGACCAGCATATGACCACGATAGAATTGGATACAACCGTAACACGTGACAAACAGCTGATCATCCACCACGATACGATTCTGAATCCAGATATCTGTTTGGATGAGCAAGGTATGCCCGTTGAACCTGTCAGTATTCGTTCATTATCGGTTAGCGAGCTGAAGAAACTAGATTGCGGCTCATTGCAAAATGAAAAATTTCCCAACCAGGTGACTGTTAAAGATACAGGATTAATGACTCTGGAAGCGTTTTTTGATCGTTTTCAATATGTAAGGGTAAAAGGGCAGTCTCAGCGATTGATTCAATTTAATATTGAGATTAAGTTTGAGGATGATCCCTCTCCTTCAGACATTACAGAAGCTGCCGATATCATGGTGAATATCATTTTAAAAGCAGGAATGGCACAGCGGACGACGGTCCAATCATTTGTGATTGAGGTGTTACCGGAAATAAAAAAGAGAAGTTCAATGATCCAGACTTCTGCACTGTTTTCACCCACCCGGTTTCAAGGCTTGAAAATGATTCTGGGATTGAATGCCAATCGGGAAGGAATTGTCCAAAAAACAATTGAGATAAAAGCCGATGTGATCTCTCCATATTATCTTTACGTGAACGAAGCATTTGTTAACATCTGTCATCAGCATAATATTAAAGTGATCCCCTGGACAGTGAATGAAGAAGAGATCATGAAAGAACTTTTTGATGCCGGTGTTGATGGTGTGATCTCTGACTATCCATCACTATTGTATAGTGTTTATCAGAGCTGGTTGCAGTCCAGGTGATGTCCTGCGAATAGAAAATAAATGGAATTGTCGTTGATATAACCAACCGGATTCAACCGGATGAATCTGATGGAGTTTTTTTGTAATACTTGATAGTCGGACCTGAGCATTGAAAAAAAGAGTCCGACTGTTGGATTGTCAAACGCCTAATTTTTTGGATACATCGCGTCGATTTTCCCCTCATACTGCTGGGAGATGATATTTTTTTTCAATTTCATGGTGGGTGTGATTAAACCATTTTCAACCGTAAATTCCGGGACAATGGTTACCTTTTTAATTGTTTCGAAGGATGCCAATCCTTTATTTCTTGCCATCACCTCTTGGTCGATCAATTGAATGATTTCGTCTCGGGTAATCAGTTCATTAAAATCAGTGAAAGCGATATTGTTTTTGGCCGCATAGTCCTTAACCATTATCGGGTCAAGTGTTACCAGCGCAGTAAGATACTTCTTGCGGTCACCAATAACCATGATCTGGTTGATATAAGTTGAGGTGGCGATCACGCCTTCTAGATAAGCGGGTCCAATATTTTTCCCTCCAGCGGTAATAATCAACTCTTTTTTCCTTCCAGTGATCTTCAGGAAGCCGGTGGAATCAATTTCTCCTAAATCCCCCGTGAGTAGCCAGCCATCTTTTGTAAAGGTATTAGCGGTTTCTTGAGGCATTTTGTAATACTCTTTCATGACATTGCGTCCGCGGATGAGTATTTCCCCATCGTCAGCGGTCTTACACTCAACCCCCGCTCCAGGAAGGCCTACCCAGCCAAAACGAATATTTCCGATTCGATTGGAGTGGCTGAAAGAGGTGTTTTCTGTCATGCCGATTCCTTCCAGTACAATTATACCGGCAGCATGAAAAAACTTGGCAATGGATTCATTTAAAGGGGCAGCGCCACTGAGCATCCAACGAATATTCCCCCCGAGGATATTTTGTAGTTTGCTAAACACCAGTTTGGTGGCAATTTTATATTGAAATCGGGTACTGGCGGGGATAGGTTTGTTTTCCAGCAGGCAATCACTCACCTCATTTCCGACCCGGCAAGCCCAATTGAATAGTTTCAATATAATACCGCCTTTTTCTTCTGCTCCGCTAACCACTTTTGAGTAGATTTTTTCATAAATCCGGGGAACACTGGCCAGCCAATGGGGTTTAACAAATCCAATATCTTCAACAATAGTATCCACTGATCGGGCAAAATTGACAACTCCCCCGCTGATGGCTGCAACATAAACGGTTACTCGGGCGAATACATGAGCCAGCGGTAGAAAAACAATGGTCTCTTCATCTTGACGCCCGTTCAATGTATCTTGTCCAGATTGTGTGTTAAAGACCAGATTGTCCTGGGTAATGACTGCTCCTTTTGGAACACCGGTTGTGCCTGATGTGTAAACGATGGTGGCCGTGTCTTCGGGTCCAACGCTTGCAATTTGTTCAACAAAAGCCTGCTCTTTAATTTTATCACCCAATTTTAAAAAATCATCAAAGCTAATGATCCAATCATCATTATCGGGAGCTTGACCTTTGTACAGGATGACCTTTCTGATTTTTGGAATACTGGCTTTAACTTCCAATACCTTTTGTAGTTGTATATCATCTTCTACAAACATCACCACCGCATCGGAATGATCGATAATGTACTCACAGTCTTTGGCCAGATTTGATTGGTAAATCCCCACTGTACATGCACCCATAAAAAGGATACCCATATCACATAAAACCCATTGGTAGATGGGATTACTGATGATATTTACCTTGTCATTCTTTTCCACTCCCAGTGCCATCAAACTTTTGGAAACCTGCTTTGCCTGCTGGTAAAATTCATCCCAGGTTACACCATCTCTGTCTCCCTGGTCATCAATGAACCAACGATAAGCCGGCCTTGATCCATTACTGTCAATGACACTTTTGAACATCTCATGCATATTTTTGTAGTCTATAAAATTCATAATCCTTCTGCTTTATAGGTTGAACAATGTTTTATTGGCTCGGTTACCTGTTGAAAAAACAATCCATATGATATTTCAGGCCTTGTACAGTGTTGAATGGGTCTGAATATCAATCTGATTACCATTTTAAATAGTGTTGGTTGTTGTATGGTTTAATCCCGGAGAAGTCCCATAATTTTTCGGGCTTCTTCTGGTGTAGCCGGATCTCTGCTCAAACCTGAGGCGATTTTGACTGCCCAATCCACCTGTTCCCAACTGCCTTTGGCCAGTTCACCGGTTGGCACTCGAATATTATCTTCCAATCCCACTCTCATGTGACCCCCCATGAGGCATGACATGGTAATGGCCGGGAACTGGTCTGTTCCGACACCGCAAGTGGTATAGTTGGCACCTTTGGGTATTGCATTAACCATGGTGGTAAAGGCTTCTGGGCGGAATCTCTGTCCGCCTGCTACTCCCCAGACAAAGTTAAAATTCATTGGTTCAGAAAAAAATCCCTGTTGGGCAATGAGCATTGTATTGTCGATACCGCCGATGTCATAGCATTCGATTTCGGGTTTAACCTGGTTTTCTTCCATGGCCTTACTGAAGTCCTGCAACATGGTGAATGTGTTTTCAAAAACTTTATCATCAATGATCTTGCCTGTTTTTCTGTTCAGGAAGCTGAAATTCATTGTATTGGTATTCAGCGATGCCATGGGTGGTTTAATAGCGATTATCTGAGCAATTCGGGCGGCTTTTGGTGCTTCAAGACCCACCGCGGAACTTAGATTGACAATTAACTCCGGTGTTTTGCTTTTAATCGCGTCATAGGTAGCCCTGATGCGTTCAATGTCAGCAGTGGGTACACCGTCATCCGTCCTGGCATGGACATGAACCATGGCTGCGCCCGATTGGTAACATTTGGCAGCCTCTTCAGCAAATTCATCCGGTGTATACGGAACATTTGGATTCTGTTCTTTTTTGGTCATAGCACCAGTCAGTGCGGCTGCAATAATAACCTTTTTTGTCATTGGGGGTCTCTTTTTTTGATGGGTTAGTGAGTTTTTTTATCAAATTGAAGATTTTTTGAATCTACTCAGCGTCGCCGTAAATTGGGGGACACGATATAAGTATCATGTCCTCCAATTTACTAAAAAATCAAAAATTACAAGTTCGTTTATATATTCAATATAATACTAAAACTTGTAACTTAAAAGCATGGGCGTAAATCAGGGTTTTTTACTGCGGGTCTAGTGAATCTATCCTAACAAGTATATATTCCCTAATTTACAAATTCTAACATTGAAATTGGAACCCTGAACATTTTTATAGCTAAACCGGTCTGAATTTAGGCAGGGTAAATTCATCGTTCAGTTTTTCAAAAACGACCTCAACCGGCATATCACAAGTCAGTTTGTAGGGATCACAGTCTATAACATTGCTTAGCATCTGGATGCCTTCTTCAAGTTTAATTATCGCAACAACATAAGGCATATCCGCTAGAAATGCGGTGGGTGAATTACTTTCAACTACCGTATAAGAATATATGATTCCTTTGCCTGATGCCTCAACCCATTCCAGATTGTCTGAAAAACATTCTGGGCAGGCAATGCGGGGGTAAAAGATATTTTTTTGGCAGTCTGAACATTTTTGAAATACCAGTTTTTCTTGTTTAGTCGCTTCCCAGAAGGGTTTTGCCCATGGATTAACGACAGGGATTGGTTTTTGTGGGGTATCCATTTTTTCTCCTTGATCTTTAGTGACTCTTATATACAGAGGTTTAATATAATATTCGACAGTGGCCAGTGAGTGACCCGATTTTTAATCTAAGGTATTTCGTTTCCTAAAACGGTGACCTGAGCATCCATGTAAGTTCCCCCGGTTGCTGTTTCCACTGCATATTTAGCCCCTTCCACCTGGCGTTTGTCTGCTTTTCCCATCAACTGTCGAACGGATTCAACCAACAAGGCAACGGCTCCACCAGCGCCGGTGTGTCCCTGGGACAACATTCCACCGTTGGTGGTACAAGGTAGTTTCCCCCCTGGAAAGGTATCACCATTTAAAAACAGCTTGCCCGCTTCTCCCCTTCCACAAAATCCCAACTCCTCCAGTCCAATAATTTGATAAATCGGGTAGGAGTCATAGATCTCTGCGATGTCAATATCCTGAGGCGTCAATCCGGCCTGTTCAAATGCCTCCTTACCCGCTTTTTTCCAGCCAAATCGGCTGATGTCTGGTTCCTGGGAATATACAAAATGAGTGACGATTCCGCCTTCACCAAGGATATAAACGGGTGTGTCGGTCATATCTCTGGCCCGCTCTGCCGACGAAAGGATAAATGCGGCACCCCCATCGAACAACATGTTGGATTGTTTTGCGCGAAGAGGGGTAGACAACATTTTCGATGCCATAACTTCTTCAATGGTGAGTCCTTTTTTATTAAAAAATGCATTGGGATTTAGTTCTGCCCATTTTCGATTGGAAACACAGACGGCTGAAAACTCTTCATCAGTACACCCGGTTTCATATTTGTATCGGGTGGTTGCCAGAGCCGCGATAGATGAATAATGTTGGCCGAAATGCACTTCCCATTCTGATGAGATTCCAGCAGTGGAAAAAAGATCAATACCCTCTTGTAGGTTAACGCCAGTCCCCAGACGATCTGAATGAACGAACAGTACATTTTTGGCTGCACCGCTTTCGATTAATCCGGATGCCAGCGTTAGCGCATTACTGCTGCTTGATCCCCCGGAAAATACCTGACAGTTCTTTTTGCAGTTTTTCAACCCCAGTTCTTCAACAATCCGGCAGGTGACCAATTCAGTGTTGAAAGCAGGACTGTATAAGGATGCGGTTGGCATGACATAATCGATTTCTTCTTTGTTGATTCCGGCATCTCTGATCGCAAGTTTCGCCGATTCGATGGCATGGTATATCGCTGCAGTTTCAGGGTATCTACCTGTGGGGACTTCCCCTATACCTACAAAGGCAACTTTCCCCCTTTGATTATTCATTGTAATTCTCCTAAGTTTTAAAATATCATTCGTAACTAATTACCCTGTTTATTTAAATCAGCCATGTCTCTGGTGCTGCTTTCGCTCAAGGCTGTCACTTAACTTCCCTCAAGCACCACCAGAGATATGGTTTTTGGTCACAATAATTTAGAAGTGGTGAATAGTTACTATCATTCAGCCAAAGCTGGATATATGTTGCTCCGCATTGGCTGATAATCAGAGTGATGTATGGGTGTTTGTTAGATGGAAAGTCCGGCTGCTTTTTTAGCCAGAGAAATTGACGCTGTCATGTCAAAATCCCTTAATACCATCATCCGTTGAGCTTCCAATGTCCCTTCCCCGTGAACAGTTCCAAACATATGTCCGCCAGCGTCACAGCTGGCTGATATATCGCGAATGAGTTTGACCACTCGAAGTCGATCTTCAGTGGAAACACCTGGACGACCGCACAGATAACGGTCCAGCATATCTTTGAATTCAGGGTTTTCTAAATCTTTGACTGAAGGGCAGGTTCCGCCGATACCACCACAGATTTCCTGAACATATTTCAGCATTGTGTGATAGTTGTCTGCAAAAAGGTATTTTCCAACATTACAATGTAGCGGGTTGGGGAAGGCAATTCCTTCGACGGTTTGAAATTCATAACAGGCGACTTTGCTGTACACATTAATACTCTCAATATACTGAGCCAATTCTCGCAACTTATTGCGGACATTAGAAGCATGAGCAACCCCATTAAAATCCGCTATCAAAGCTGCTGATCCTAATAGAAGTTCTGCTATCGGTCCTTTGTATGACAATCCTGTAAAACGGTGCCAGGAAGCAAATGATAATACCATCTGTCCGGCAAAATCCCATTCTCCATTCAGGAAAACCCGGTCATTGGGAATGAAAACTTTATCAAAGATTACCATGGCGTGCACGATCGGTTGTTTGGTACTTAACGGTCGTTCGAATGCATCCGTACTTGGGTGTTCATACATCGGGATCATGGTGATGCCAGGTGTATTTGCCGGGATAGCAAAGGCTACAGCGTAGTCGGCATCTTTTTCAGTCATATTTCGAGTGGGGAGGACTAAAAGTTCGTCGGCAATGGGTGATGATGTGATATGGCATTTAGCGCCTTCAACAACAATACCATCGTCACGTCTTTCGATAACCCTTAAAAAAACCTCCGGATTCTCCTGTTCGTATGGACGTTTGCTTCGATCACCTTTTGGGTCTGTTACAGCACCAGCCAATGAAAGGTCGTTCTTTTGAGCAAAATGGTGATAATCTTTGATCCGTTTGCTATAATCTGTGTTGTATTTTTTATCTATAGCGGGTGCGGTCATGCGAATTGCAAAGATTGCATCAGTCCCGATCTCTTTGACAAAAGGGATTAAGCCTCCCCCATAGCGAGAAATTTGGTAAATGGCTTCTCTTCGCATGAGTAAATCTTCACTGTTTTGAGGCAGCCGATAAAAAGTGGCGATTTCTTCACCGGTTTCCGGGCAAGTGGTGACCAGATGTTTCCTCATTTCAGGGTCTTCGTAAGCTTTGTAAGAGAGTGCACTGTGTTCAGCCGCTTGTTTTAACCGAGGGAATTCAGTGACGTCTTTGATGGTTTCACCATTCATGATGATGCGCCGGTCGTCCCTAAGCCCAGCGAGGAATTCTTCCGGGGTTCTAAGTGCCATGTTACCAATCTCCTTTTTTAATTAAAAAGCGGGTTTAAATTAAAAATTTATTTTTTTTGATATTGAGAAAAAAGAACCAGGTCTGATTTTTTCCAGTTTATAAAGTTATATATAAAAAATAAATAAATTTTATTGTTATTCGGATAAAATCACATGCACTAAATTCTGTCAAATAGAAAAAAGGTGAAAAAATTACTTTAAATACGCCTTATACCTATAAATATCGCATGAGGAGCTGAAAAATATAAAATTTAGAAACTAAAAAAATTAAAATAATATACTAAAATTCGAGAAATATCTTGACATCAAGAGGAGATTATTTTTATCTAAAAGAAGAAGGAACGTTTCTGAAAACAACTTATTTTCCTCTATTTAACTGATTTATTATCAATGATAGTTATGGGATTAGTTAATGAATAATAATAAAAATATTAATATAATTTAGTTTTATTATTATTCATCATCCATACAAAAAAGAACCTGATTATTTACAATCAACAGTTCTCATTCGGTTAAAGCTTTTGTCATTCCCGCGAAAGCTGGAATCCAGGGTATTAATGAAAATCTGTATTTGCGCAATGGATCCCCGCTTTCGCGAGGATGACAAGAGGAGAAAAGAATGGGATGTCAATAGTAAATAATCAGGAAAAAGAATACCGGGCTGTCAATCTGAAAAATGAGAAATATTTCAGTGAAGTGTGCTAAATGTATTCACTGGAATCAGTTATCAAATAAGGAAAAGACAATGTCGGATATACTATGTTTAAGACCAATTATATTGAAAAAGTACTGCCTGATTATCATCGTTAAATACGAACGGCAATATTGGCAGAAAGATGCTCAAATGAATGATAATCTTAGGGGAAAAAATGGATTTTAGATTTAGTAAGGAACAGGATGAGCTCAGAGATAAAACGGTGGACTTCATTCAACGGGAATTAACGCCTGAGAAAGCCAGGAAAATTGATCAAGAGGATGTGTTTCCCTTTAAGCTGATGCAAAAAATGGCTGATGAAGGGTTTTGGTCGTTGAACGTCCCTAAGGAATACGGTGGAGATGGGGGTGGTATCGTTGAAATGATGATCTTTAATGAACAAATTTCCAGTGCATCACCGACTATTTCTTGGACATCCGGTGATGTTTTATTATATGGGAACAATATTCTAAAGGTGAATGGAAATGATGAGCAGCGGCGTAAATATTTTCCGGGGTTGATGAGTGGTGAACTGTTTTTCTGCTTTGCCCTGACAGAACCCAATGCTGGGTCTGATGCAGCTGCCATTGAAACCAGTGCTGTACCGGTTGACAACCACTATGTGATCAATGGTGGGAAAATGTTTATATCCGGGGGGAGTGCTGCCAATATTGCGGTAACTAATACTCGAACAGGTCCGTCCAGATATAAAGGGATTACCTCTTTTTTAGTAGATACCTCATCAGAAGGGTACAGTGCCACACCGATCAAGAAGCTGGGTTATAAAGGTTCTGATACCTGTGAACTCTATTACAAAGACGTAAAAGTGGATCGGGAAAGCATTCTTGGGGGAGAGGAGAATCTGGATCAAGGCTGGTATCAGATGATGCGTCTGTTAAATGGGGAACGACTGGTCTTGTCTGCCTGTGCTTTAGGAATTGCAGATGCTGTTATGGCGGACTGTATTGCTTATGTAAAAGAGAGAAAGAAATTAAGCCGAACCTCAGGCACTTTTCAGCATATTGAACATCAAATTGCCGATATGGCTTGTCAGATAGAGGCTGGAAGGCGATTGGCCTATCATTCGGCTTGGATGATGGCGGAAAAAATGGACTGTGTCAAGGAGACCTCCATGTCTAAATGCTTTTGCGCAGATACAGGGAAAAAAGCCGCTCTAATGGCCATGGAACTGATGGGAACTCATGGATATTCTATGACATCTGATGTTCAACGCTTTTTCAGGGATATTCCAATTTTGTCCATTGGTGGTGGGACCTCACAGATCCAGAAAAATGTAATAGCAAAGGTTATTGGATTATAAATTTGTACTTATTCAGTGGTCGCTGTGCCAAAGGTATGGTATTTCAGGAAACGCTTAAATCCATCCATGGAGCTCCTGAAGCCATCCCTGGCTTCAAAGGTTCCTCAAATACTATACCTTTGGCACTCAGCTGAATATTCGGTTGAACAATTACATAGACTTATGATGAATTACATCAATTAGATTTTGAGTGGTTAACCGGTATCCGGTAGGCACCCGCTAATATTTATTGATGACAACAGCTGATAGGAGTAGACATGAATTTTGAATTATCGCAGGAAAACATCATGGTTAGAGATGCCATTCGAAACTGGGTTTCAAAGGAATGCCCGGCGGATGTTGTGTCAGAGTTGGATGAAGCGGGAACATTTCCGAAAAAGCTCTTTAAGAAACTATCTAAATTGGGTTTCAGTGGAATGATTATTCCGGAGGAGTTTGATGGAGAAGGTCGAAATTTTCTGGGGGCATCTATTGTTGTTGAGGAGATCGCCTATGCATACCCTGCTTTGGCGGGTTGTTTTGCCGCAAGTGCCTTTTTCGGGGGCGCGGTTTTTTCAGAATTGGCCGATGAGAAACAAAAGGGTAATTACCTGCCGGGTTGTGCGCAGGGTGAAATTTTGGTGAGCCTGGCAGCTGAAGAAGTTGCTGATGATCCGCAAGTGGAATTAATTGAAGCAATGGCATCGTTAGGCAATGATGACTATGTGCTCAATGGTAAAAAACAGGCGGTTTGGTTGGCCGATCAAGCATCCTTGTTTCTGTTTCTGGCGAAAACAGGAGAAGGCGACGATGAACTGACCTTTTTCTGTGTTGATGCCAAAGCAAAAGGAATTACCCTAGAGCCAATAGATACCCTAGGACGGAAAGGTGCCAGTATTTGTGATGTGTTGTTTACCGATGTCCGGGTTTCCAAGGATTTGGTTTTAGGAGGTGCTGATCAGGTCGGTGATGGCAAAAACCAGCTGAAACGGATTCAGGATATTGGGTTATTGTATGTCACAGCTGCAGCCCTTGGGCTCGCAAGAGGTGCTTTTGATTACTCGCTGAAACATGCCCGGCAGCGGGAGCAGTTTGGGCAGGTGATTGGTCGATTTCCTGCCATTAGCGCTAAGTTTGCTGAAAACAGTTATAAAATCGAAGCGGCCAGGCTCATAACCTATCAGGCTGCCTGGTTGGCAGATGAGGGGAAACCCATTCACAAAGAGGTGGCGATGGCCAAGTGCTTCGCCGAAGGGGCCGCCATTGCTGCTTCTATGGATGGGCTACAGATCACCGGCGGTTATGGCTATACTATGGAGTATGATATCCAACGATATGTCAGGGATGCCGTTGCCCTTTTTTCTGAGGGTGTCAGCAAAGCGTCTTTGAAAGAGCGTTTAGGTGATGGGCTGGGTCTGGCAGTTTAATAGCGAAGAACCTTGATTTATAGCTATGTCGAATGGTTACAAATATTATTAATATATTGATCCTGCTTTTTTTCATTCTATCTGTG
>Ga0307989_1000461_pt1 | contig 26599 bp, 18 predicted proteins | sample EllFjometagen185_FD_203164 | JGI IMG/M metagenome (GOLD analysis project Ga0307989, IMG submission 203164) | Marine microbial communities from Ellis Fjord, Antarctic Ocean - #185 | ecosystem: Environmental > Aquatic > Marine > Unclassified | place: Southern Ocean | collected 2014-10-08 | reverse complement strand
AATAAACCCTTACAGACCTTTACCTGTAGGGGTTTTTCTTTATAGGCACCTTTAGGATTCATTTTGATAATTAAGACAAATAACGCCACTTCATGCCATATTCTTTGACACTATTTTGACACAGTTTATTTTTCTTTCAAATTTACAATGGAATCGCGGGTCTATTCAGAGAGGTAAATGGAAAGCTTCATGAGTTTGCATCGGCTATGTTTTGCGGGGCTAGCTCATAGGGTGGGGCAATAGCAGTGAGTTTTCTGCTACCATGTTTGTGCTTATTGATGAATCGCCTGGTAGTCTCCTGACGCCGCAGATCCTCAAGCTCAGCCCCTGATATCATTATGGCTTTAACAAGGGCCTCAAGGTCTTCTACGAGCTTCAAACGACGTTCTGCTTCATGCAGGTTGCCTATCTGAGTGTAACCAATCCCGTATAGTGTTTTGAGACCTGCATTGTAACTCATTGAGTAAGGAATTCCCTGTATTCCATCTTCGACATGTGAATTGTTTTTCCATTTTATGCGAATCCTCATAAACGCATAATATCGAAAATCTTTCTTTATGAATTATTTACTTTGTCATAGCCTTGGCTAGACATTCCAGAACATCTTTCCCATCTTCATACGCTTGGGTTGCTTCTTGATATGTAGCAGTGGTATTTATTTTTCCTCCATGAGCAAAATCATTTCGCCATGTAATGAGATTCTCATATGATGAACTGATGTCACGGCCTACCGAGCGAAGATGCTTTTCGGTTGTTTTATCAAGATGTTTCTTGAACCTATCCTTGTAGTTTCCTCCGAAGCTACCAGCATAAGTACCCTTTATTATTTCAATTCTAATTCTACCATTTATTCGATCGAATTGCGATTGGACATACGCACCTAACACCTTGTGCTTTTTCTGCCCAAATTGGATAAAGATTTCCTTCAGAGCCAATTCATAAACCGTAACAGCCGCAACAGCTACAAAGCCCACATATTTTGCCCTTAGAAGAGGATCTGCAAGTCCTGGTACAATACCATTGAGATGAGTGATGATATCATCCGCATGTCGAAAGTTGTTTGTGTAAGTCATTTGCTACCCTAGTAGGTAATTGGAGTTGCAACAATAAAACGGACAAACCGAGAAGTCATGCTGCATCATTTTGTGAATTAAGTTCAAATTGTTCTGGTGATAAATATCCTAAATAAGAATGTTTCCTCACCCGATTATAAAATACTTCAATGTATTCAAAGATACTTGCTCTAGCCTGGGCTCTGGTCCAGTATCTCTCGTGATAAACCAACTCAGTTTTTAAGGTTTTGAAAAAGCTCTCAGCTACAGCATTATCATAACAGTTTCCCTTCCCGCTCATACTCTGAACAAATTTGTATTTCTTCAGCAGTTTTCTAAAATCCTCACTGGCATACTGGACACCACGATCAGAATGAAAGATTGCACCAGGTGCCGGTGAAGAGTGTTTCACGTACTGTTTGAGGGCAGCTATCGTAGTCTGCTCAGCTGTCATCCTACTACTCATAGACCAACCTACTATTCTTCTGTGGAATAAATCTATAACCGTAGTCAGATAGAGCCAACCCTCACCCGTATGGATATATGTAATATCCGATACCAGAATACGGTTTGGTGCTGACACATAGAAGTTCTGATCCAGCATATTGGGTGATATGGGCAGCTTGTGATCGGACTGGGTCGTGACCCTAAACTTACGCTTTACCTTCGATCTGATACCATTCTTGGCCATCATGCGGGCAACTCGACTTCTACTTGCCTTAATGTTTTTACCCGGAAGCTCCTCTGTTATCCTTGGGCTCCCATAAATCTCCTTACTGTCTTCGTGGATGTCTTTGATGGCTCTCAGGAGAACCCGATTCTCCAGACTCCGCTTGCTCTCTGGACGATCTATCCACCCATAATAACCGCTCCGACTTACTTGTAATATTCTACACATTTTCTGAACCCTAAATGTGGAACGATAACTATGAATAAATTCATACTTCATCTGGGATCCTTTGAGAAAATGCTCACTACTTTTTTTAAGATGTCACGTTCTTCCTTTATGTCGCGTAATTCACGCTCAAGGGTACGAACCCTTTCGTCCTCTGGGTTTTGCAAGTGACCTGTCCCAGGAAATGAGTGTTCTTTATCTGCTAGATAATTACTCTTCCAGCGATGTAAAAGGCTGACGCCTATTCCAAGGTCACGGGCAATTACTGTCGCTGGCTTTTCACCTCGAATTACTAATCCTACTGCTTCCAGTTTAAATTTACGGCTATATTGTTTACGGGCTTTCTCTGATTTCATAGTTGGCTCCTTCGCCTACAACTTATGTCTTCTCAACGTGTCCGCCAAAGTATAGCAGCTCCAAATGTTTCACTACTTCAATTCTTGCCAACACTGTCTTACTATCTGTAGTATTGTACATTGTGTACTCTTGAAACTCTGCGTCAGCCCTTAGCTGTTTGTATCGTGTCTTTAAAATTGTAAAATTAATATCATCAAAATTTTCAAAAATGACACTCAATACCGAATCCAGAGCTCCAATATTCAATGGACCCCTCAAATGGAATGGTTTAGACCCAAGCGACCCGACAATCTTCTTTGTCCAGGCGGGAAAACTTTTGAAGAACATTTGAGCCTGTTGAGATTTAAAATCGATATCTGCTTTCATAGCCTTGTTCAGGTGCTCTTTCATCGGTTTCTCGTAATCGGTAGGATTCCCCGTCAAGGAGTAGACACGGAGCAGTAGTTCGACATCCTTCTGATGCTTATCGATAAAAGGTTTTCCTAGGAGGGTTCTCCAATTGGGATCTTTATTGCCATTCTTAAAGGCTTCATTCAGTGCACCACGAAAGACTACATTTCTTATTTCCTGTGGCTTGAGGGGAGTACCTCCTGTATTTAGTCGTTCAAAAATGTGATATGCACTTGTGCTCTCACCGCCAGGACTCAATTGCCGTATGTTGATAGTTCGCAAGACAGCTTGTTTTAACTTCCTTTGCTCGCTCTCGGATAAGTCTGAAAATCTTTTATTGTTATAGGGGCTTTTTTCTCCAAGACCTTGTAATCGAAACACTTTCCTATTTGCCTGAGTGGACTCATTCCCAAAGTACCCTTCAAGAAAGTATACTACGCTTAGGAGACGCTGCTGCCCATCTATCACCAGGTTTTTATTTGAATCATCTATATAAAAGAAAAGTGGCGGAACTGGTAAGCCGGTCAAGAATGAGTCAATAAGCAGAGACGCCTGTTTCTGTGTCCAGACGAACTCCCTCTGGTAATTTGGAATCTCAATATCTTTATTCCACCACATCTCATTTAACCCTGAGAGCGTATAGTCAGAAGGGTATGAGGCAATATCATATTTGATGTGTGAATCGTCTTCTTCATCTTCTTCTTCAAGGTCTTCCTCAAGGTCTTCCTCAAGGTCTTCCTTAGGGTCTTCCTCAGGGTTGTCTTGCAACTCCTCTTCAGGATCGACTTCTAATTCCTGACCAGGATCATCCATCTCAATGTCTTCTCTTTTTATCTCATCCCGTATACTATCAGATTTGTCCATATATGTATCCTTTCAAAGATTTTACCTGTAAGTTCTTGTTAAGCAGATTTGGTGTGTTGGTTATCCACATATAAGTATTAAAGATCAATGATTTGATACTACTCCTCTTCAAACCCCTGACTCTCAAACTTCAGCGTCTGACAATTCTCCATCACCGTTCGCACCAATTTTTCATCAGCACCATCAGGGAGATGCGCTGAGATCTCAAGCGATACAGTGACCTTTGCCCCAACCTTGCCCTCAAGGTGTGAAATTACTTCGTCAGCAATCTGTCCAGCAGCCTTCCCTACCCTGGATGGATCAAGACTTACAGTACCATAGAACCTTTTGGGTAATTGCTTCTCAGGTGGGGCCTGCGGAGCGTCAACTCCTTCTGGTGTGGGAAGTCCAACTACAGGAGGTTGCGTATCACCTTCAGGCGGTAGTGGGGTTGGTGGTGCTTGTTCCTTGTCCATCTGGGCTATTGCTACTGCAGATTTCACAAGCAGACCAGGATCGCTTTCGGTAATCTCAATGTTTCTGGCTGCTTTTAATCCCGGGTAGCGCTTCTCAACTTCATCGTAAGTATCAGCATATGCATAGAAGTCTCTATTCCAGGTTAAGGATTCAAGACCACTGACAATTGCCTTGGTCAAAACCCTTGTGGTTTGCATTCTCGGGAAGTAATTATACTTCGCAAAATCATCGAGAACCTGTCTCACTTGAACATGATTGTGATCTTTAAAGTAATACTTTTCAAGCTCAAGCCTGAGGCTGGCCGCTGAATAGCCAACTACAAGGAGTTCGTCGTTTTTTAATTTCCGACTGGCTCGCTCAGCCAATGGATCCTGCCCGGTAAGTTTGATTACCTGAAACTCATACTGAGTTTGTGGATCTGCTTGGCTTGGCAAGAGGAGCCACATATACGCTTCAGGGATACGCGTAGTAACCACTGTATCCGCGGCACGCAATTGAGATTGTGCCTGTTTGACCTGCTGAGGGTCAAGATTTGATACATCCTTTTCAGCAAGAATCGATTCCCAGGCCAGAAAATTCCTGATCGCATCATCTAACTCCTGATATCGGACCTTGTCAGCAGCCAAGAAGACCAGCGTATTCCTATAGATACGAGGGGTATTTCCTCGATTTTCTAGAATATCCTTAGCCCTTTTCAGAGCGGCATTATTAGCCTCCTTAGAGTACAGATACTCTGAATCCAATACTACAAGTCGGGCATCACGATCATCTGGGACATCATGACCAGATGCAGGTAAAGGATGTATCTTAGTGAAATCACCAGATCTGCGTAGGTTTTCACGAATTCGCCTATCCAGCTCCTTGTGGACTTTATCTGAATCCCTTCTCAGTAGTTCCGCTTTATCAGCGGCAAGTTTTGCAACTGTGGGAGCTGTAGAATACCAGTAGCGCGGACCATCCTGATACAGATATGTCGCATTTATAGCCAACCTTCTTAAACCATCCATGAATTTGTCAGATGATTCTCCAGGCATTACGCAGCCAAGTTTAATTCGACGGTCCTCTATACCGCGATTAGCGGCATCTCTCAGGGGAGCTGATCCCAAATAGATCGTTCGAGCGACCCTCCTACAAGCTGATAGCTGACCCAAGTTAGGATTCTCAGAATCTGTTCGTAGAGGCAAGGAATCAGGTCCATCAACATCCTTATCGATTACTGGGGTCCAGTTATCAGGTAGGAATCGAGCTAGCTCAGATTGCACTCCTGAGCTTCCAATGGGCATATTACCTGGCATGATGAGCGGATTCTTATCATCACTGATCCAAAGCGTATGGATGGTTGTTGCCATGAGGCGTAAAACCCCACGGGTCCGCTGGAATTTCTCCAGCGTTGACCAATCCGTATATAGTCTGTCGAATATTTCTGGATGGATAGGATAGGCGTCTTTTAAGCGCTTTTCATAATCGGCATTATGACACTCTGAGGGAAATTCCTGCGATTGCGTTCGATAGACATCAAAAAACTCCCGGGCAACAACATCACGATCTTTGAATTGATTGGGTTTTAACATTGGTTCAAATAATCGTCGTCGAACAATCTCAAAACTCTCTACTGCCGATGCTGGGCGCCAGGAAGATTCCACGCGGCCAATGACACTTTGCAAGCGGCCCAAGGCCTCGCGTCCACGTTGACCACCCACCTCTTCATCAATGGCTTCAGTATGTGGTGATCCAGACGAATCTGAAGCAGGTAAACTAATTACTACGAGACACTGCTTGGCTCCCTTGGCAGCCTCAGTTAGGAGTTGGGCAAATGTAAATTGTGTTTCAAAGCTACCGGCAGGAAGATCACTTTTATCGTGAAGCTGACGAGCATAAGCAACCCACTCATCGATAAGGATGATACAAGGTCCAAACTCGATAAAAAGCTCTCGGAGCCTGTCTCCCGGGTTCGTAGCATTCTCATCATCAGCTTTGATCTTATCAAAAGCCTTCTTGCCACCCAATTGGTAGGCAAGTTCTCCCCAGAGTGTGCTGACAACAGTACCATCCGCCTTAGTCGCTGGATTGCCGGGAGATATACGATTGCCAACCAGAACCACTCGATTTGCCGAGGTCACTTTTTCCACACCGGCATCTTTAAGTAGCTCGTCAACTCCCACGAGCTTACTTGTCTCGACCTTGGAATCGAAAAGATGATAAATAGCCAACATGGAGTGGGTTTTACCTCCACCGAAGGTAGTCTGTAAATCAACTACGGGATCCCCACCTTGGCCACTCATCCTGCGGATAGCATTGGTTAAAAGTTTCTTGAGACTTTCTGTAAGGTAGGTTCTGCGATAGAATTCTGCTGCATCTTGATAATCACCACTTCCGGCACCGATATGGACCTGCCAGAGATCCGCAGCAAATTCCGCCTGTTGATATCGACCGCTCGCCACATCTTTATGAGGTGAAATGACCTCACGCCATGGCTTGAGGGCTTTTGCTGATGAACTTTCAATTGCGATATCAGCACTCTTCCGCTGTTCTGCACGAGCCTGTTCATCATAGCGCCGACGCAAGAGTTCCATCTTCATGGTTTCAACCTCCTGTGCTTCTGGAGCCGAAACAGCCATAAGAAGACGATTGATTGAGTCAAGGGCACGGTAGGCATCATCACTTGAAAAGCTGTGCTGGTGAGCCCAATTATTGCGAACTCCACGGCATTCTCCCGTAAGGCTGCGTTCAGCAGGTCCCAGGGTCCTTCTAAAGATGTCATTCCAGCCATCCCACATGGCCTTTAAGAGTGCGGCAGCATCCCATTCTTCAGGGGGTTTGCTGGCTAGTGAATCGTCATTAAGAAAATACTTATACTTATCTTCAGCTTTTCCGCCATAGGTATTGATGAATTCACGTTCAACAAAAGGAGCCAACCCTTTTTTGAGGAGTTCCAATGCTTTTCCTACCCGTTCGTAATTACTCAGTGCCATGATTTACCCCTCGAAAATATCTGTTTGTATGGGTGCTGTTTTCTTGATTTCTTCTGCCAGTCGATTGAGTTCTGGCCAGCTTTGTACCAGCATGTTGTATTGCAGAGCTTCTTGCGGTCGTTTCTTTCGTTCTGCCAAGTGGTAAAGACGATAGGCCAATTCCCGAGCTATCTCGGCCACACTGCCTAGTTTAGCAATAACAGCGGCGGCTTCAGATTCACTAATTTCCAATAATCGAATGAGGTGATGTACTATTTCCCATTCAGTGAGTCGTTTGTCAGTCAACGGATCCCAATCAGCAGGTAATTCAGATGCAGTGAGAAGTCTAACTTTACCTTGACTGGAGGCAACGACCCCAGCCTCTACCAATCCACCTACGCTAATGATCTTGGCCTTGGATAGGGTCTCTGCTATGCCATAATCAGCAGTCTTGAACCCAATTTGATCATACCAGGCCAACGCCCAGCGAGTCTCATTATCAAAGTCGCCCTCCTGCTTTGTCAGGACCTCATCCAGAACCTGATTCACTAGTACGAGTGCATCCCTAACTTTTAAATATTTTCCAGAAGCATCCAGAACATTTTTATATCTAGTATAAATTGCCATACCTGGACCTATGGCAGATTGTGCTAAGTCAACTGGGGCAATATTGCTAGTCTGAAGCTCAGATATGGCAAATGGCAATTCTTGTCTGAGCGCTTCAATCAGCTCCCTCCGAGTTGCAAGAGATGTGTGAGTGGATTGCTTTCTGCAGACAAGTATAATACTTGATGCCAATGCATTAGTACCGGACCCTATCATCCGATTACTAAGTTCTGTTCTCATCGGCCATGTACCGCTGATTGAGAATCCGGCACGAATTACGGCATCCAAAAATGTCTCCCAGCCCGTGCTGGCTGTATCTGAATTTCCCTTTGTCTCTGATTGTTTGAAAGCATAATAAATTGTGACAGGAAACGCATTAAGTGATTGTTCAGCTAACCTATTCATTGCCAAGGTCATTCCCTCGAGAAAGAATGCCTCCGCATTGATTTTTGTACCGTGACGATGTGGAGCAGCAACTAATTCTTCCTTTTTGGGCACCGAAAGAGTCGTAAATAGCTCTGGATATACATCACGTATCGAGTGACGCAACCAGACATAGAAAAAGTCTGAAAGATCTGCATATCCAATATTATCGTAGTAGGGTGGGTCTGTAGACACGATCTTATCCTGGCTTATTGACTGTGAGGAGGCATTTGCCTGAACGGCTGAGCCAGGAGGTTCAATAGTATTTGATATCCCTTTGATTACCCCTTCAACAGAGACATTAAAATCTCCAGCCGCTTTCGCGAAAGGATTCACGTCTGGGAAATCCCACGTCATTGGTATGGCTTGGCGTGAAAACGCTGTGACTGTTTGCTCCCTACCCGCGGTCCATCGAGCGATGGTGCAAAGAGTATTAGTCATCCGATCAATTGCCATTGCAAGATACACGCTTATGGCCTCTGCATAGGCCTGTGCCCCTATCCCTCCCTCACTTAAGTGAATGGAATCATCTAGAATTCCTACTTGGATGGATTGATCCCGAATCAGAACCTTTACTTTCTGAATCAATTCAGAAAAAGTACTCAATGTCACAAGTTGACGATTAGTGAAAAGATCGCCGTAAGTTTTCAAGCCATAAAGTTGGGTACGGATATCCCGTGGATTGTGATTTATTGCGAGATCCGGTTTCCAGGCAGGTACTGCCTGGTTTGCAATATCTTCTTGCGCAGGGGTAGGGGATAGGTAGATACGACCATGATCCCCCGCTGCAACTATTGCCATCATTCTTGCGCCAATATTTCCTTCAAGACCTTGCTCGCGTATATAGGTAACCGGGATTGGTGCCCCTGAAAGGAGGCATTTGAAGTGCCCTCCTCGACCAACTTTTGTTCCATCTTTTGCATAAATCAGATCATCAGGTTTTCCCACCCGCACAGTAAACCGATACTCCCCATCTTTAATTAGTGGCAAAACATAGGCTTGTTTACCTGGTTTGGTACATAACATAAATGTGCTTGCGAGGGGGACATCTGCATTTGCGAAAGCTGGATTGGGGCTTTTCACTGTACGTGCCCATAAGGATGTAATTACAGTTAGTTCTCTGCCCTCATATTTTATTAAATCCGGTCGCTCCTTGGTCATCTCCTGAGTAATTCTTATCTTAGGATAAAGGAACCCCATTTCCCTTTTAGCCTCCGTACGCATCCATTCGCCAAAGAAGCGGATATCGTCCTCGAGTCCATCTGCACCAAGCCATAACTTGCCAAGTTTTTCTTGTTTTGACTTTTGCTGCCATTTTGGATTTACAGGTTCCCAGCCTGCAAACTTTGGGGGTATTTCTATCATTGCTTTGTTTATAAGCACTGCTACAGGATTAAGATCACTTGCATATGCTTCCAACCCTAAGCGTTGGGCTTCTAAGGGCAGAGCCCCACCTCCCGCAAAGGGATCGTGAAAAGCGGGCAATTTCTCAGGGTTAAAGAGTTCAGGAGCATTTGGGTGATCTTTGTTGTCTTCACAAGCCCGCCTCCATGATCGGCGGATTTCTTCACGGGCTTTTTTAACAACCTTCTCATTGGTGGTGTTTTCCCATAACACTAAATCTTCAATAATCCTGAAAAGTCGCTGGCGTTCATTTTCCTGTGCTTCTTCTGTGGGAAATTCTTCAGGAACCTCAGAAGGATCATCCACCATCTGGGAAAATATCACTGCTCGTGCTGCTGCTAGAGGTCGTCTGGCCCACCATAAATGCAGGGTACTAGGATGACCGTGACGAATAGACTTTTCCCTGGCTGATGCAATATTAATGGCATCCAGTGGTAGGGAGACTTCAATGAGTTTTTTGCGGGATTTCATAAGACTAAATTATCTCTTTTTAACAATTCTGTATTTTGCTGGTAGTAGGTCAATAACATGATCTGCTGCCATCTGTTTTAAATCAAACCCTTCAATGAGGATTGGTTTCCCTTGCAAATCTAACAAGAGCAGGCCAGAGTCCTCAGGGTTATCCTGTAATGAAAGCCACATTTCAGCGTTCATTTCGAGGGGATGAGTATCCAAGCAGACATTAAAGACACCATATTTAAAGAGTGACTCTCCCTGGCTTGAGACCTGTAGCCATTTGAATATAGCATTTCGGTCATACTCTAAGCGCCGTCCATCAGGATGGTAGTAAGTACTATTTCCAGAGTTCTTAAAGCCTATCTCTGCAGCATAGCGGTCTATCAAAGTCAGCTCTGGTTCGGGTTCGGGTTCGGGGTCAGGTTCGGGCTTCGGATCAGGATCTTTCTGGTCTGGTGCACTTGCATCAACTTCGGGTGTTTCGTCAGGTGAAATCTCATCATCCCGATTTTGATGGCTATACTCATCCTGATCAAATTCGTCTTCATCCCCCTGCGGGATAGTTTCGGCTTTGGGAATCTCATTTTGAGGATTAGTTGATTCACCATAAGCTTCTGTTTCCTTTACTGGCCGATCCTCTTCATAGAAATTGAATTTAGAGTATAGAATCTCTTCAACAAACGCCACTGACCTCTCATAGCAATCCCTCAATGCAGCTATTGAAGCACTGTTACCAAGATGACGACCCAACTCAGAAATAACAGCATCCATAATCTTCGCATCTGAGAGATTCGCATGATAAACTTTATTCCCAAAGAATAGGACGTTGGACTCTTGTATCGTTCCCGCTGCTACTCCTCCAATGGATGGGACTCGCATCAATCTTTCTGCTTTCTGGAAAGCGGTTTGGGTCATGAGTCTGGATACCTCGTGGACACGGAGTTCATCCTCGGGACGATCCAACATCACGCGTGACATGACCTGACCAAACCGAGTCAACCAGTTCTTTCGCGTGGCACTACCAATGATGCTAGTCTTGTCACCCAGCTTAAAGTGGAGAATCTTCGTCAGATCCTCCAGAGTATCGCCAAAAAGAGATTGCTCTAGGTAGAGATGAATCATGGTACAATCAGCGATTACTTGACGGTACTGCATAAAGAGAGTCGAGGCATCAATTCCAGAGGAAGTCCCATAGTGGTATTTTAGATCATTAACGGGAACCCATTCTTCGTTGGCATTGAGCCAATGTTTAGCATGAGATAGCACTTGGTCAGCTTGTTTGTTGAGTATGCTTTTTAGACGCTCTATCGATTTTGGTGCTAGAGGTTCCTCAACAGGTAGCGACTCCAACCAGGTAAGGGTGAGATCAAAAGTAGGTCGTTCGGGGACCTCCAGAGTCTGCCACACGCGCAATGTCCGCAAAGTTTCAGGAATGAGTGGAAGCCCGGGATCGTCCATGTCTCCCATCTGTAGGAAAACGTGCTCTGACCGTGCCCAATCATCCTGATTTGTTGGGATGAGTGCTTCGGTTTTGAATCGAGCGATGGACTCCTCGATAATTTCTGTCTCCGCCTCCCACAATATTCTATCCAAACGTCGATACCATTGGTCAAGGTCAGGAATCTGGGATGGGTTATTTTTTGTCAGCTCAGAGATGATATTTAGGATGTTTCCCGGTCCGATAGGGGATGTTAAAACACCTAAGCGTTCTAGGAGCGTGCTACTATCTTTATTATCCAGATCAGCTCGCACAAAGGGCTCAATATTTAGTACTGCCTCATTTGCGGATGTGCGACAATGGAGTTCGCGGGGAATTCTAAAGTGGCCGTTTGTATCTTCCATACAGGGCAATTCCCGCAAACGGAGTACCCATGTGGGGGCAATATCTCCATCTAGCACAGACGCCCTGGTATTCTTATTAGATATCTGATTCGCACTTGCATAAAGGACCTTTTCCCACGTTCTGCGAGGATCCTTGATCAAGCCCTCAACAATCCTCGGCCAGACAGATGAATCATCGCTACCCAGGTCGTCCCAATATTCTATGAGATCACGATCAAATTCAGGCTCTACTATTTCAAAATACTTCGTTTTGAATCGCTTACTTATTTGCCCTGAGAAGCCCCTAACTTTTAAGTTTTTAAGAAATTCCTCCTCGCGATAAGACCAGGACTCTTTAACTTCGTTAAAATGAAAAAATCTCAATAAAGGGGTTCTATTACTGTTTATCCAATTCTGCCACTCATCGTGAGAGCAGGTTTCATTCTCCTTATTGTAATCATGATGAAGAAAGTGTTCCTCCCTATACTCCTCTGGGACAAGGTCCTCAAGTTGAGCGCTAAAATCTGCTATGATGGTGCCATCCCTATCAGCAAGTTGTCCATCTTGAGTATAGAATCTAAAACTATCGCCGACATTTGCTTTGAGTCGAGCTGCAATGTGGGAAAGTTTGATGGAATCCTTTATGGCAATTATTGGGGAATTGAAGAAGATCGCTCCAACGCGCTGCATCATGGTACTTGTATCGCTGGGGTCCTTAAGTTCAAGCTTTCCCATAAGCTCTTGAACTTTTCGAATCGCAGCAAGACTTGGGGCATTGGGGATACTTTCAGACTCACGCAGAAGCCTGGTAATAAATTTGGGCCACCCCTGATCAACGACGAGCATATACTGACTTAGATATGTCCAGTCATCTTCCTTAAGATTCTCTTTCTTCTCCCCCAGTCGGACTACATCTGTGTAGGGCAATAGAGTCTTTAAGCCTTTTACAGGTATTATTGAAACAATCTTATTTCCGCCAGACCAGTCGTTAATAATTTCATCCGCTAGATATGCCCAAAGCTGAAATATTTTTATGAATGTCTCAGGCCTTGGTGGATTCTTGCGTCTGAGTTGTGACATGATATCACTTTTTGTTGTACTTGCTATGAGACTATAGCGAGATAGTATCTCAACAGCATTTGATGAGACGTATCTGGAGAGGATCTGTGCGTCAGAATCTATAAAGAAATCCGTCAATTGTTTGTCTGGCCAAACTTCCATGATTGTTTTAGGTAGCGCGTGGCAACGATTTTTTTCTGTCACCAAGCCCTTCTCTGAAAGCAGAATTCGATTGGTGTCAAGACCTTGGATGAATCCGTTCTGTACGACAAACCTGAGTTGTTTAACAGTCGATGATTCATCTCCAACAGGTAGAATGAGAAGACGGTACGCTTGAGCTCGATCTTCAATATCCAATTCCCTGTTCTGCAGCCAATGTGTCATCGTTTTTGCTGCCAGCTCACCGCTCTGCTGAAGTAGCCATCGATTTGTCGGAGAAAGAGCAATATCCTTTAAGCCGCTTCTTGCTGGATCCTGAAGAAAAGGCGCATTGATAGCAAAAGGAATCTCCAAATTTAAGTGCGTGGGCAAGATGACATATAGATTACCTGCCATACCAAGAACCACCTCAATATGGAAACCGGGCAAATCCTCTCCCAGTGCTATATCTCTTTCAGATCGTATCTCATCCTCAGCGATAGATGGAAATTTCATGATGTCTGATCTTACATGCAGAAACTTTTTACCGTCTCCACCTTTGATTGACACCCACTCACTTCCAGCAACGGGACCGTCTTCGCGTTTTTGCCACGTGAGTTCCTCACCTTCAATAGTGAGGGAGCGCAAGGTTTTGAAGAATAGTATTGATGCGGGATTTTCAACCCAATCATTGAAGTTCCGCTTGAGCTCGTTTTCAAGCTCAGGAGTTTTTACGGGGACACTAACTTCCGTCCACTCGTCTTCAGACCCATCTTCATTCATCCATATTGGCAGGGTAAAGTGATTTCTTTCAAACTTAATTGAGAGTGTCTTGGTCTTTAATGAAACAGGATCACCAAGACTGAAGGTGCTTTTAAATCCTATACCTCTAAATCCGATGGTATGAAGCGTGCGCTTGCGTGAGTTGGCAAACTGGCAGACTGAGTCAAAATCAGAATCAGTAAAGTCTGCACCATTATGTTTAAATATGAACTCACCATTCTGAAATGATGCAATTGCCTTTGTAGCTCCAGCATCGTCGGCATTTTGAAGTAACTCCGAAAGAACATGCCGAGGGCTCTGGACCTGCTTGAATAATTGCTTCCATGGTCCAGATAAGCCAGGGTCACCATCAAGCTTTAGCCAACGCTCCTGGGATTCTTGTTCTATTTGGCTAAAGTAAGCAGGTGGCAGCATCATCCTGGTGGGTTAGCCTTGGCTATAAGATCGGAAAAATTATAGTTCACGCTGGTCACACCGAAATCGGGTTCCCTCTTAAAGGGTTCACGGATATAATGAACAGTGTGCTGATCTCCATCAAATTCAACGATGACCAATATGAAAGCTTCTGGCTTATTCAATGAGTAAAGAATCTCATTTTTTGTTACGGTGATAGTAGCCGCACCTGTCACTCTTCCTTTTGCTTCAATGAATCGAATATTTCCCGTCTTTGGGTCAATGCTCTCAATATCATACCCAAGTTTTTCGGTTTCGCGGTCGGTCGGCTCATAGCCCAACTTCCGCTCTTCCTCCATAATGATTCTTCGAGCATTGGCAGCAGATGTTTGTGTGTCAATTATATGCTTGGGTGAGGTGGTTGATTTTCCCTCCATTCGACGGATTAACCCAATGGGTACGACCACCAACCCACCTAATATGAGAGGGGGTTTTGCGGATATCTTTTCTTGAAGCGCCAGCTCCTCCATCCGCTTTTGCAGTCGTCCAGCTAAATCATCAGCTCGGCGTTGCGCTTCGATGGCGTTCATCTTCGGGTTGTTTTTACCCGCCTGCTCCTTGTATTTGAGTTCCTGAGCACGGTGGTCCCAATGATTTATCTCACGAGTTAGACGCTCCTTAACTGCCGCACGGGTTTTAGCAATCCACTTTAGCCTGGGTCCTTTGACTTCCTTCAGATGCTCCTGGACCAGGGTTTCAATGGCATGTTGAAGGGCTGCATTTTCGAGGTCTTTGGTTATCCATTTGCATGCTTCATGGTTAAGAATATTATCAGCATTAGGTTCATCACTTAACAAAGCCCGATAGTCCAAGTATGGAGCATAGTGAAGATGGTTTTTTCTACCTTCAGAATCGATTTGAACATAAAGCATTTGTCTGGAAATATCCCGGTTCTTTTTATCTGCAAAACTCTGAGCATCCTGAATTGCATGTTCAAGATAGAAAATGACCCTGGGCTTTACACCATAATCAGACTCATCAACAAGGATCGTTCCCCTGCGTAACAAATCTCGATGGCGTTCTAAAACGAGATCAAGAGATGAATCCAGCAAGGGGTGACCTGGACACACGAATGTGGCTGGGGGACGTCCATCGATATCGATCAAGTCCTTCTCAAATGTGATGCGCTCATACCGTGGAGATATGGGGGCCCGAATACCACTCTGCCGGTCCCTGTTCTTAACTGGGGCTGGAACATGGGAGATTTGATATCTGCGCTTTTCACGTTCCTTGGCCGTTCCGCCTAAATGCTTAAATGCTTCAAGGAAGAAAGCCTCAACATAATGGGGTTGTAATCTCCGACTATCCGCACGCTCCATATCTATGCGGACTCTTCTAACACGTTCAGTATCCATTACGTCCTGAACAAGGGAAGCATCCTCCAGAAGCTTTTGGAGATGCTCTGGGTCTACTGAATCATCGATGACTCTATCGAGACGAGCCTTAATTTCCGGATCTTCACCCATGCGTACTGCCTCAATAAGTAGCGTGCGCAGAGGTTTCCCCTCGAATTCGAGTTTACCTAGGACATCATATACTTGTCCTTGTAGAGTCTCACGGGCTTGTTCCAACTTGTCCAGTAATCTACGGTAAACGTCTCCTTCCCTGGTTTCAGCAGCCACTAAATTCCATAAGAAGCATACATTTTTTTGTCCGATACGATGGATGCGACCAAACCTTTGTTCAATTCGGTTTGGATTCCATGGAAGATCATAGTTGATCATCAGATGAGCTCGCTGGAGATTGATACCTTCTCCCGCTGCATCGGTTGCCAGCAGAATTTTCACTTCGGGGTCTACCTTGAATGCTTCTTGTGTCTTTAATCGTTCTTCACGACCCTTGCCTCCATGTATGACCGCTATTGGACTCTCAGAGCCTAGTAAAGTGGATATGCGTCTAAAAAGGTAAGAGAGAGTGTCTCGATGCTCTGTGAATATGACAAGCTTTTGGGTCGGCGAGGGTTCAAATGATTCGGGAACAGCGGAATTAAATGATACGCCATTTTCTGCTAATTGATTGGCAATGATTTCAGGAGTAAATATTTCTTCGATCAGCTGCTTGACTTCAACCCATTTCGTATCTTCCCCAGATCGTAATACTCCTTTTGCCAGACTCTCGAGACGCGTGATTGTTTTGATTTCAGCTTTCAATTCTTCAGCAGTTCGGGCTGCAGTAGCCTGATCTAAAATCTCATCCTCTGCTGCTGCTAATTCTTCCTCAGGGGCATCCTCAAGGTCATCCAATTCGTCCAGGTCATAACTGGGATACTGAATCTCGAACACCCCGCGTTTCATGAGTTCTACTTCACGCAATCTGGATTCCAGTCGATCTTTTCGGCGTGAAAGTGATTTATAAATGGCCTCTGGAGAAGAAGCGAGTCTGCGTTGCAAAATAGTTAAAGCAAAACCAACGGTTCCCTTCCGCTTTTCATTCTGGACAGCTTCAGCGCGATTAAATTCCTCACGCACATAGTCTGTAACCATCTTGTACAATTGTGCTTCAGCGGCTGAGAGTTTGAAAGGGACGGTTGTGGCAACTCGTTCCGGAAACAGAGGTCTACCATCAAATTTAACAAGATTTTCTTTTACCATACGTCGCATCAAATCTGAAACATCAGCACTATGAACGCCATCACGGGGTTTTCCCTCAAACCTATCCCCATCGATTAATGACATGAAGAGTTGAAAATCTTCCTCTTTGCCATTATGGGGTGTCGCTGTCATGAGTAAAAAGTGTCGTGTCATCCCGCCTATGAGTTGACCCAGTCTAAATCGTTTAGTGTACTTCACTTCGCCACCGAAAAAGGAGGCAGACATTTTATGGGCTTCATCAACAACGACCAAATCCCATCGTGTGTCAGGTACTGAAAGCTTAGCTTGCACATCCTCATTCCGAGAGAGTTTATCAAGCCTGGCAATCACTAGATCATTTTCAATAAACCAGTTGCCTGTTCTCGCTGACTCAAGCTTGTCATTGGTCAGGATCTCAAAGGGTAGTTGAAAGCGTTTGTAGAGTTCATCCTGCCATTGTTCAGCAAGACTACCTGGACAAATAACAAGACAGCGCTTCAAGTCGCCCCTAACAATCAATTCCCGCATTAACAGTCCGGCCATGATGGTTTTTCCAGCACCAGGGTCATCCGCTAACAGAAAGCGGAGGGGTTGTCGAGGAAGCATTGCTTCGTATACTGCTGTAATCTGGTGAGGCAGCGGGTCAACTTGGCTAGTATGGACTGCAAGTAGTGGATCAAATAGGTGTGCTAATCGGATCCGATGAGCTTCTGATACAAGGCGGAACAGGTCACCCTCTCCATCAAAACTCCATGGCCGGCCTATGTCAACGATTTCGTAATCATCAACATTGTTTCTAAAAATGAGCTGGCTGTCAGTATGTCCTTCTGAGTCCTCGTAGATAAGCTTCAGGGTTTCTGTTCCAAACCATTCAGTACTGACTACTTTTACGACTGTATTTGGCAAAATCCCACTGACTGTGGCACCGGCTTTTAGATCTTCAAGTTGTAACAAATTATATACCCCCCAAATTATCTATTTTTATCTGCAGCGGCCCCGGACTTCACCCAGTGGTCTATTTCAGCTTTGTCAAATTTCAAAAGTCGTCCCACCTTGTGAGCAGGCATGTGTTTCTTAGCCACCCATTTGTAGGCGGTATCTTTCTTAATGCCGAGGTGAAATGCAATTTCTTCGACGGACAACCAGCGATCTTGGTCTATCGTAATCTTACCCATGATAAAACCCCCGTTTATGTGCCGAAAATATAGGCTTGGAGGATTGGGATGCAATGGGATAGAGTGGAAGGGTTGGCTCCTAGAACCAGCCCATAATATTTCTCAGGAATTGATCTACAGGCTTATTTGAGGTACAGCATTTTGATCACATGAGTGTAGTCGCCTGCCACGATCCTTGCGAAGTAAATGCCTGTACTGATCATTCTGCCATCATTCGTAGACTCACTGTTACCCAAGTATTCTCTGTCCACTATTACAAGCATATAGGATGATTCGATAGAGGCCACAAAAAAATAGTCAAATGGCCTAATCCCTCACACACCGGACAGAGAGCCCTTCCCTCTTATCGCCGCCGTCGAACCGGTCGACATCTGAATCGAAGTAACTCAGTATACGGTACCACGCGTAGTAACTACTGGTCTCAGTAGCGGACCAGAAGCTACCGTAGTTGCCCAAATGGTAGTAATTACCATCCCTGATATATCGATGCAGGGTAGCTTTAGACACTCCCATCGTTTTACATATCTCACCAATTGGGATTGTAGGATCATTCATCAGCTTCCGTGCCATCTCAACCTGTTTCTTTGATAGTTTCCTGGGTCTGCCACCTTTGCGACCCCTTGCTCTTGCAGCAGCCAGTCCCGCCAATGTGCGTTCACGTATGATGTCTCGTTCAAACTCTGCCAGTGCTCCGAATACATGGAATATGAGCTTCCCTCCAGGAGTTGAAGTGTCCAGGCTCTCTTGGACACTCTTGAAGTAGACACCCCTTTCATCAAGAGTATTTAATACCTGGATTAGATGCTTTAGTGATCTTCCTAAACGATCCAATTTCCAAACAACCAGGGTGTCGCCCTTTCTGATGAACCCAAGGATTTCCTCCAGACCAGGGCGGTCTGTTTTAGCACCACTTAACTTATCAGTATAGATCTTTTCACAACCGGCAGCTTTTAGAGCATCGTTCTGCAGATCAAGGTTTTGATCCTGTGTTGATACACGTGCATAGCCAATATTCATGGTTGGCTCCTTTCTATTGTTTTAGGAGAATTGAAAATGCCCGAGGGATACTCAGGCATTGTTTTTCAAGTCTCATATACGGTAAAACCCGTTATTTTTGAGACTCTGTTTATTGGGTTTGCGGGGGGTTGACGAGGTTCAGGAATTTAGTCTCAAAAACGGTGGTAATTGAGGCAAATTGTATCACCAGATGCACATGCTGTTTTTAAGATCGCTGTATTTTACCGTGGGATAGCGAGTTATGGGATAACGACGAGGGATCTACAATCCCATGGTGTAGATATAGCACCCAAAATGATGCCTGCTACAAACAATCTACATGTCTACGGGAGCGTTGTTAAATATGCTGAAAAGAATGCCGTGATTGCGGCAAAGAGATAACCGATTGACGAGGCTATATTTTGCCTCTTTCCCGAATCATTTAAATTCTCCACATGAGTGTTTATCATCAATCCAACATCCTTAAATATCGTAACTTCTTCCCCCTCAGAGTTAAGGACCTTCATCTCTGGGACCATCTCCATTTTCTGCCGAGATTGCTTCCTGTGAAAGAGGCAAAGAATAAGGAATAAAGTGCCAAATATCATCCAAATCGCAAATAGTCCATTAATGCCAGCCAAAGCTTAATCCTTCACGCACCGGACAGAATATCCGTACTGCTTGTTTTTATTAGATCTTTCTACTTGTGGGTTACTCCAGCCAAGTTCACGACCCCATGCTTCTTCAGTATCGGTCGTTGTGGCAGTCCAAAATGCGCCCAAATAGGTCTCTAAATAGTAATCTCCATATGTAATCTCTCGATAACCACCACCTAAAGCGGCAAACCCACTTTCATTACTGCCAACATTCGTTGATCCATTACTGAACCAACCGTAGGGATATTTTAGTTGGGTTCCTTGATCGGAACCTCGATATCCAGTTGAATTTGCTTCTGAGACACTCATCCCTAAATGAATCTCAAGTTCTCGCCAATCTTCGTCAGTAGCAACATGCCAACCCTCAGGCGCTATATTTTGATTATCCTCAATCGCATAATGGTTATATAACAAACCAAAATACGCCCCGGTCAGATTCCCATAAGCGCAATATGCACCTGTCACCAAATTAGCCCATTCTGTGCCATCAGTTACATTAGAAATCGCTGTACCATTTTGATAATGCCTTACCCGGAGATTCTCCGCCATCCATATTTGATTGCCTATCATTACTGTGGAATAAACATAGCCATCGTAGTCTATCAGTGGAGCAAGTACTATTGCCGTATCGCAAACCGAATAGTCCGAAATGTTGCTACCATCAAAGCACGCAATGCGATAAATGTATCTTGTATCCATTGAAATGTAACTATCCGAAAAAGATATCTCATCTTCACCAACATTGTATCCCAACTCAGCTATTTCTACAAAACCTGAGCCTGAATCCCGTTCAACAATAAAACGATCTACATAGTAGCTGCTATGCATCCAGCTTAGCTCAACCTCTGAATCGTTAAGTACAGTAGCGCTTAAGTTTGTGGGAGCAGTAGGGAAGGTAAGAGTTGGGTTACTAGTTGCCCAGTCAGACACGTCATCTTCTGCGTACCCAGCAACACGATAAATAAACTTAACATTGTAAAATACGTTAGTGTCTAAATAATGCGTTACGTCAGCATCTAAATTTGCAATCTCTGTGAACCCAGAGTGATATTCACTTGGTTCATCCCAATACTCTCTTTCTATCCTATATCCCAATTCATCGCCACAATTATCGGTCCAGTTTAGTACAATTTGTGTCTCACTAATGGCGGCGGTCAAGAGGTCACTTGGAGATGATAATTGAGTTTTCGTTGCATTACTAATAGTCCAATTTGACAGATTGCTGGAAGTAAATCCTGCTACACGATATAGGTAGTCTATCCCATATTCTAAACCGCAATCCATATACTCAGTTGCATCCGAACCCAAGTCTACCACGTGCTCAAAGCCAATACCAGAATCACGTTCAACTCTATATCCTTTTTCAAAAGCAGAATTATCAATCCAACTTATATGTGTGGAATCTTCAGATCTTGGTGTAACAATCATCTCGGTTGGTGCTGGAAAAGATGTAAAGCATACGAAGCTATTGGACATATTTGAGAGATTATCTTCCACTTTCGATAAAATCGTATAAGTGTATTCTGTACCCAACTCACAAGTAGTATCCGAAAAGAATAGCATTTCCTTGTTTATTGATGCAATTCTTTCGTATTGTGTGTCATCGGTCTTTCTTTGTATCACAAATTCCTCAGTATGCTCCTCATTGTTCTGCCAGGTGAGGTCGATTCTAATATCAGAAATCGCGTGGGCCGTAATTAGTGTAGGAGCTTTAAGCGTAAAACTAGGATCCGCCGGATTAGTTGGCTCAAGCTCTTCACAGGAGAAAATGGCCAACAGCAAAACGACTAAAATGATCAGGAATGGTTTCATGATCTTTCTCATTTATTGGATATCATTCTGAGGCTCATATCAATCATCAGAATGTGACTTCCTCTCATAATTCCACCAATAGCTAATTGAGCTAATCTTTCACGCAACGGATAGAGAACCCGTCTCCCTTATAATAGTATTGTCGCCGATCGATATCTGACCTGCTGTTATATAATTTACGGTACCATGCGTAAGCACCGTTATCGGTTGCGGACCAAAAGGAAGCGGTGAAACCCAAACCCCAAAAACTACCATTATAGCCCGAGCGATCACCACCAGGCAGCGCAGTGAAGCCTGAGCTGCCAAATTCTGAGTCGTTTTCTAATGCTCCACTATCCCATAATTCTGCATTACCGGCTAATTTACTGCCCTCATTCGTGCCTCTAGAATATGATTCATCTGCCACAGTCGAATCCATACCTAAATACACTTCAAGTTCTTTCCATTCAGCATCTGAAGGCACATGCCAACCCTCTGGGGCAATATTCCTGTTATCATCTACGGCATACCAATTGTACAAGGCACCATAGGTATCAACTTCGTTTGAAGCATTATTATTGTTGATGCAATAGGCTCCAGTTGTGAGTGTTGCCCATTCAGCGTCTGTCTTATCTGTGGTGATTGCCGTACCATCACGATAATGGGTTACTTCCAAATTATCAGCCATCCATAGTTGATCGCCGATTCTGATTGTCTCGTAAAGGTTGCCATCGACATCCACAACGCAACTCAAACATGCAGTGGCAGTGACTTCTTCAGAATGTTCTGAAGTATTCATTGATGTATAGGCGGCCACACGATAGCCATAGCTATGGCCAAAGGTTAGCCCAGTATCTGTGTATTCTGTAACATCTGAAAAGACTGCCCCAATCTCCGTAAAGCCATTGCCAACATTTCGCTCTATTCTGAAGCCTGACTCATAATCCGTATTATCTGTCCAGGTCAATTCAATCTCACTATCACTTAATGAACTTGCGACCAGATCTGACGGCGCTGGAAACTCAGTGGCTGCTGCAATTGTCGCCCACCTACTCATGTTTAATGATGTGTATGCTGCCACCCTGTATTCATAACTATGGCCAAAGATCAAACCACTATCCGTATATTCCGTAACATCTGATGATACCATCCCGTGCTCTGTGAATCCGCTGCCAGTATCTCGTTCGATCTTAAAGCCTTCCTCATAGCTAGTATTGTCAATCCAATTTAAAAGAAGCTCACTGTCACTCAGTGACCTCGCTGAAAGATTCATCGGGCCTGGAAAAGTCGTAGCCTTAATTAGACTATTGGAGTGCGCAGACACATTCGACTCCACTTTACTCTGAACAACATAGCTATATTCAACTTCTAGTACACAAGCAGTATCTGTAAAAGTCAGAATATCTTTAGCAACTGTTCCTGCAGTGCTGAAAGCTCCTGAGCCACTTTTGCGGCTAATCACGAACTCCTTGCTATGTTCTTCGTTATCCTTCCAGGTGATTTCAATCTGGGTATCTGTTAATGTTTCAACGCTGAGCAAAGTGGGTGAGTCAAGCTTGTATGCAGGGTCTGCGGGATTGACTGGTTCCAGCTCATCGCAGGAAAAGATAATGAGCAACACAAGGGACACAGTTAGGCTATGTCCGTACTTACGAGAAGTTGCATATTGTGGTTTCATGCGGTTCCTAAAATAGAATCGTGTTGTGATAGTGGCTGCGCGAATGATTATCGCCCTTTACATATCCTGTAAAAATTGTAACAAGTTATGCTCATCACCCGGCTTGTACCCATGGTGCAAGTATTTGATCTTCAGGTCACCACCAATCACCAACAGAGTAGGCAATGATTCAGCATTAAACTTCTGGGCAGTCAAAGCATAACGGTCCATGAGGATGGGATGAGTCATCTTGAATTTAGCTTGATGCCGTCGAACCTTCTCACTTTCTTCCCGCTGCTTCACGACATCACTATCCTCACCAGCAGCCATCAAGCCACCAACATTAACGTAATATAACCGGATGTTATTCAGGGATGGATCAGTCATCATCTTTTCCAGCGCTGGTATCTCCTGACGACAGGGTACACACCAGGTAGCATAGAATGCCAGAATTATAGGACTGTCTGACTTAATCTCTTTGCTGAGGAAGAAGTTTTCACCCTCCAATGTTCGCAGGAAGAATGTGGGTGATGGATCTCCGACTTCAAGTTTAACGATATCCTGTCCGAAAGTGACGGCCAACAAAATTGTTATCCCTAGCATGCGTAAGATGGATGGTTTAAGCTGCTTCATGGACCCCCTATTTGGCAATCAACTTCAACATGGCTTCATCGTCTGAGATAGACAGCTCCATGGGTATCAGTTCTCCAGAGTGTGCTGTTAATATAGACTTCTCAATCTGCAATACAAAGTGTCCCAAGTATTGTCCATTTTTGCCGCACTGAGTGATAATCGTCTTTTCAATAACTAGTGGTCTGTCAAATTGATGCTGTGAGTGACCACCGATGATCACATCAATAAAGTCCAATTCCCTTGCGAGTTGCTCGTCCTGGTCATATCCCAGGTTAGAGAGTAGTATCACAATGTCAATTCTCGAATTACTCCTTGCTTGAGCATAGATTTTTTTCAATGCTACAATTGGGTCAGTCACGACAAGATCGAAGTCACCATAAATCCGACTATAGAATTCATAACTTTCAGAATCAATCACTCCCATGACCAATATGTTCAATCCGGCAATCGTAAGGATCTGCTGCTGAGGGACGTCCAATTTTGATGCATCAGAAGATTCCAGGTTGGAAGCCACGAATGGAATCGAGCTTAGATTCATATTTGATTCAATGAATTCGATGCCGTTGGAGAACTCCTGATCGCCAATATTCACTGCCGAATAGTTCATGGCATCCATGGCACGAAGCATTTTGACATCGTTGACTTCATCACCATCAAATGAGAGAAAATCGCCGGAATCAAGCAGTAGAGTATTGGGGTGCTCCTTTAACCAATCAGAAACAAAGGTGGCTCGTTTCTCCATTCCACCCAACGGTGCTGAAGGGCATTGGCAATTAAGTAGGACGCCGTTGGTGTTCTGCGAGTACAGAATGTGTAAATCCTGGGATAAGGATATTTTGAATAAGCATACAATGATAAGACATACTTTTAGACGTTTGCTCATCAAATCATCACACCCCTTCCAACTTCAAATCAGATTATGGCATAATTTGGCTATAATTGTGATCAACTCAAGCTATAATGCAAATCTTATCAATGGAGTCGACTCATAAACGTTGGTTTATGAGACTCTGAATCGAATGCTCCATAACACCGTTTGAAGTCAATAAACCGTGTCTCAAAACTCGTCTCGAAATCAAAGTCTCAATACAAGCAGCTATAAAAGTATTTGAGACTTACTTTTCTGCTAATCGAGGACTCCTTAGATGACCACAATTTCTCTCAAAAAGGGTGTCTCATAATTACAGGCAACATCGTACGGGTTAATCAGGTCCAAACTCTTCCCAAAATTTTCTGACCGTCTTATCCGAGACACCCAAATTTCGACTTGCTTCACTAAGATTGAATCCAGCATTACTAATGGCACGAATCATTAGCTGTTTTTTCACCTTGTCTAAAAATGCTGGCATATTAAACCCCTGCTCAGGTTCGGGTAATGCGATGTAAGGATCCAGAAATTGATCATGTGGTGAGAGGATAAAGTCCTCTGCATGCAAGGTATCTGCTTGATTAAATATACCAATAGATGTACGAAGCTGCTTCACATTGCCGGGCCAGTCATAATTATTGAGACGTTCGTGAGCTCCTGGTGAAAGTTGTTTGCTAAAATATAGGGGGATGTCTTCAAGTCGCTCACGTAAGGGAGGAATTGTTACCTCTAGGACATTCATATTGGCAAATTGCTTTTTCAATTTGGGGAGTACGGGTTTTCCTCTGTTGTCCAGCTCAATATCAAGAAATACTCGAGCATCTATCTTCTCAGGTATATCCCCACCTATTCGCTGGATACTTCCATCAATCATGACCTTCTTTATTTGTTGTATGGTGGCAGAAGATAAATGGCTGATTGACTCCAAAAAAACAGAACCCTTATTCGCACTCTCAAACAAGCCAGAGCGACGATATGACATTGATCCTTTCACAACGCCCTTCTCATGCCCAAATAGCTCGACTTCCACGGAGTGCGTGTGGGTGTTGTGGTCACAATCACATTCTGTCATACTATTTGAAGCGCGCTTGCTTAAAAGATGAATGAACTTGGCAAATTGTTGTTTCTCTGTACCAACCTCACCCATTATCAAGACATCTGAGTTCGTTGCAGCAATTTTAACAGCTTTTTCTATAGCTGAATTTATAACCTCACTTTGACCTACGATGCCTGCTTCTGACTTAACATCTTCCAACTTAGTATTCATAATATGTGTGAATATCTAGATTGAAAAGAATTGATTACTGGCAATTTGTCTACCTCCTATACTTTCACTGTTCTATTTAGACTCCAAAATCATCGACATGAGATCTGGAGGACCTGCTTACGATATTCTTCATGACCGTATCTATATCCGATACCGGAAAATATATAGAAACAAGAAAGCCGTAATCTGCTGGTCCTTCATAGAATTCCAGATTCCCACTTTGGTCATAGGCGCTGTCATAAGGCATGATATGGTACTGCCATGGATAGACACCTCTACACCCAGAAAGGCTCATTCTATTAAACAGCGACTTGCCACCTTTTTCAAAAACTGTAGCTGCGTTAAGAAAGAGAGTTGCATCTACCACGTCCACAAATTGAACAAGGCAAACTCCCAGCTTATCCGGATCAGAATTCAGTTCACCGATGTCTTCACATGATGAGGATGTTCTCGCCCCACAGTCCCAAATCTCCTTCATCAGAGGGGCAATCTTTTTATCAATTGCTACTTTTCTTCCCTGATAATTCAGGGCTACTGTGTCGTGTTTATTTTTCATTGGTATATACTCCTGATTTAATTTTCACGCTGAGTCATCCGCTTGCAGAGTAGCGAACCCTCACTCTAGGACCTTCACCCTTTCTTGTATCCCGATTCATCATTTTCGTATAGTTCTTCCAACACCACAGTCATATGCTCTCCACACTTCGGACAAGGATGCTTAGCATCCCAGGGCTGAACATTCGATGAATTGCAATCTGGACACCGATTCAGAAAGCTTGGAGTAACATCGGGGTCATCGATAAGCATTCCAGCATGAAATTCTATGGGGACTTCGACTAGCGATTTGCAGTCTAGGCAATGTCTGGTATCCACCGTAG
>Ga0307989_1000459_pt1 | contig 26737 bp, 23 predicted proteins | sample EllFjometagen185_FD_203164 | JGI IMG/M metagenome (GOLD analysis project Ga0307989, IMG submission 203164) | Marine microbial communities from Ellis Fjord, Antarctic Ocean - #185 | ecosystem: Environmental > Aquatic > Marine > Unclassified | place: Southern Ocean | collected 2014-10-08 | reverse complement strand
TGTAGGTGGAGAATCTTATCCTAAAGCAACTTGTGGTGCAGATGGAGAATGGGATTTTGTTGCAGGAGAAGAAACAGGTATGTGTAAAGATTGTAGTATTTCTGGAGCTATTTCTGCAGGAAGCACTATTTTAAAAACAGTTGTAAACGCAAACATTTCAACGTTATGGTATAAGTATGATCTAATTAGCAGTGATCAAATTGCAAATGGTATCAAAGCACAAGGATTGTGTAAAACAGATTATATGATTAGAGATACTAATGCTAATGTTAATACTATATATCCAACTTGTACAAATGGTGTGTTTGCTCGATATAGTTATAATTGTAGCACTGATGCTTGTTTCCAAGCATGTGATGTAGATAGCTTTATCAGTTCTAATACTGCTTATAGTGCAGCTACAATCACTAATATGTCAGGAAATACTTGTGAAAGTACTGGTTACGAAACAACTGATAATCAAAATAGCCATAAATTAGCACAAGAAAACAGTACATACAATTTAACCTGTGCAACTGGATATGCATCTACATCTCAAGCCACATTAACTTGTAATACAGGTGGAAGTTGGAGTTCGGTAGGAGGAAATATATGTGAATTAAGTGGTACGCAAGAATTTTTATATATGGAATCAACACAAACATTTACAGTTCCTTCAAGTATCACTTCAATTACAATGCAAGTTTGGGGTGGAGAAGGAGGTCCAAATTTAGGAAAAATATCAAATACAAATCCTGACGATTACACTGCTAAAGGAGGATACTCCATTGGCACTTTATCAGTTACTCCTGGTGCAAACTATTATGTTTATGTTGGAGGAAAAGGAGACAATATATATGATAGCTCAACCAATTGGAATGGTGGAGGTCGTAATAAAAATGGCTCCGGAGAAGGAGGATCTGGAGGTGGAGCAACTGATATCAGAACAACAAGTGGAAGTTGGAATGATTCCACTGGTTTAAATAATCGTATTCTTGTTGCCGGAGGAGCAGGTGGAGGCAACTTAACATCATCAAAACTTGCAACACATGGAGGTGGTTTAGAAGGAGAAAATAGAAGAACACAAGATAGTAGCTCTGGCTATCCAGGAATTCAAACCGCAGGTGGAGCAAGAGGTGTTGAAAACTCTAGCTATGTATCTGGAATTTTTGGTTATGGAGGATATACTGATCATGGTGGTGGTGGTGGTGGATGGTATGGCGGTGGAGCAGGCTACAGAGGTGGTGGTGGTTCAGGTTATTTACATACAAGTCTTACAAATGATTTAAGTGAACAAGGTAAAAAATATGGACATGGATTTGCAAGAATATGTTGGGGTGCAAGCGATGATTGTACTGGAAATACTAATTATCCAAAATGTGCAACAACAACAGATTCAAATGCAGCATTTCCAACAGTAGGAATAGGAGAAACTGCAACTGGAATTTGCAGCTCAGGTTATTCAGGTTCAATAACAAGAGCTTGTAGTTCTAGCGGATCTGGTACTTTAGCAAGTCCATATACTGCAAGTTGGGGAACAGTAACTGGAGCATGTGTAGCTGATTAAACCTTCTTAGAAACAACTACTAAAGCTGGTCTTAACAACCTATCTTCAATCATATAACCAGACTGAACAACTTGTAAAACCATATCATCTTCTTTGTCACTCTCAACCTGACTAATTGCTTGATGAAGATCATGATCAAATTTCTGATCTAAAGGATAAATTCTTGAAATTTTATTTTTTTCTAAAACTTTAGTTAATTCATTTTTTATTAAAACAACCCCATCAGCAAAACTTTTTATTTTTTCATTTTTTTCCACTTCTTCTTTTGGTAAATTATCAACAGCTAAATAAAAATTTTCCAATGTTGGCATTAAATCTTGTGCAAAACTACTTATAGAATATTTAATTGTTTTTTCTTTATCTTCTTGAGCTCTACGTTTAACATTCTCAGCTTCAGCGGCAACTCTAAACATTTTATCTCGTAATTCTTCATTTTCTTTAATTTTAATTTCCAACTCAGTTTGTATTTTTAAAACCTCGTCCTCTTGTTTTTTTGTTTCTGTTTCAATTTTTGTTTTAGTAACTTTTTTCATTTGTTTTATTTTAGTTAAAATTAATCTTATAAAGAAATATAGTGCAACTTATAAGATTTGCAATATATGTATTGAAATTATACAACTACATAACTATATTAATAACATAATTAATAAAAAAACAAGTAACATGATAGAAGAACAAAGCTCATTAGTTCCAATTGTAATAGAACAAACACCAAGAGGTGAAAGATCTTATGATATTTTCTCCAGACTTTTAAAAGACAGAATAATTTTTGTATCAGGAGGAATAGACGACACAATGTCAACATTAGTTGTAGCACAATTATTATTTCTAGAATCAGAAAATCCTGAAAAAGATATATTCATGTATATAAACTCTCCAGGAGGAGGTGTTCAAGCAACATTATCAATATACGATACAATGCAGTATATAAAACCAAAAGTTGGAACAATTTGTATGGGACAAGCCTGCTCAGGAGGTGCTTTATTACTAACAGCCGGAGCAAAAGGTATGAGATTTACTTTGCCAAGCTCGAGAATCATGATACACCAACCATGGGTTTCTGGCGGAATTCAAGGACAAGTAACTGATATTGAAATCCAAGCTAAAGAACTTTTAAAATCAAAAGAAAATTTAAATAAAATTCTCGCAAAGCATACAGGACAAAAACTATCAACCGTTCAACAAAACACCGAAAGAGATAATTTTCTATCTCCTGAAGAGGCAAAAAAATTTGGTTTAATCGATCATATTATAACTAATAGAAATGAAGCAAAAATATTAAGTAAGAAAAAATAACCATGACAAAAGAAAATAAAACAGACAATTTTTCATGCTCATTTTGTGGGAAAAATCAAAAAGAAGTTAAAAAACTAATTGCTGGCCCAGCAGTTTTTATATGTGATGAATGTATAAAACTTTGTATGGATGTAATTAATAAAAACAACTTTACTAAATCTTCTGTATTCAAAAAAAAGGGAAAAGTTACTCCAAAAGATATTTTAGATATTTTGAATGATTATGTTATAGGACAAGAAGAAGCTAAAAAAATTCTAGCAGTAGCAGTATATAATCATTATAAAAGAATAGAAAATTCAAATAGTAAAGATGAAACAGAAATAACAAAATCAAACATTCTAATGATTGGTTCCACAGGTTGTGGAAAAACTTTATTAGCACAAACATTAGCCAAAATTTTAGATGTACCATTTGCTATTGCTGATGCTACAACTCTTACAGAAGCCGGCTATGTAGGAGAAGATGTTGAAAATATCCTACTAAGACTATTACAATCTGCTAATTTCGATTTAGACAAAGCTCAAAAGGGCATAATATATATTGATGAATTAGACAAAATTTCCCGCAAAAGTGAAAATACTTCTATCACAAGAGATGTTTCAGGCGAAGGTGTACAACAAGCTTTATTAAAGATTATAGAAGGTACGACTGCCTCAATTCCACCACAAGGCGGTAGAAAACATCCTCAACAAGAATACATCCAAATTGATACTACAAATATATTATTTATTTGTGCTGGTGCTTTTGGCGGATTAGAAAATATTATAAAAGAAAGAACAACTGAAAATGCAATAGGCTTTGAAGCAAAAATAAAAGAGAATAATGATAAACACGCAAGAGATATATTAAAAAAGACTGAACCTAGAGATTTAATTAAATATGGTTTAATACCAGAATTAGTAGGTCGATTACCAGTAGTTGCTCCTTTACAAGATTTAGATGAAAAAGATCTAATACAGATTCTTGAAGAACCTAAGAACTCATTAATAAAGCAATACAAGAAATTATTCTCTTTAGAAAACGTAGAATTAGTTTTTGAAAAAGATTCAATAAAAGAAATAGCAAGAAAAACAATAGAAAGAAAAACTGGTGCTAGAGGTTTAAGATCTATTGTTGAACATATATTGCTAGATTCAATGTTTGAAATTCCCTCTTCAAAAAACATAAACAAAATAATTGTTTCTAAAAACACTGTTACAAAAAAACAAAAACCAAAAGTTATTAAAAAAACTGTCAATAACACAAAACAAACAAAGGCAGCAGCAAACAAAAAACTTAAAAAAGTTTCCTAATAAACACAACTTTTGCACAAAATCTATATTAAATTATGTTTAAAAATAAAATATATTCACTACTACCCTTGAGGGAAATGATTATTTTCCCCAAAATTACTACCACGGTAATTATAGGAAGAGATAAATCAATAAATGCTGTAGAAAAAGCCCAAAAAAACAATGAACCAATTTGTGTAGTTGCACAAAAAAACACTTTAGAAGAAAATATTAATAAAAACAGTATTTATAAAGTAGGAGTTTTATGTAATATTTTACAAAAACTAAGACTTCCTGATGGAACATTAAAAGCAGTATTAGAAGGTATTAAATGTATAAAAATCACAAATTTTATAGAAACAAACAAAGAAAAAGATTATTTCTATGTTGAAACAGAAAGTATTCGAGAATCCAAATTAAAACAAAATAAAGAAAAAATAGATCAATTTACAAAAATAATTTTAAACAAATTTGAAGAGTTTGTTACTAAAAATAAAAAAATACCGGCTGACATTCTCCCATCATTAATAAATTTACAATCAACTGAAGAGATTTGTTTTTACATTGCCACAATCCTACCTTCTAGTACTGCCAAGAAACAAAGTATTTTAGAAGAAAGAAACATTTACACCAAATTAGAAAAAATTTATGAACTAATAGAAATCGAACTCAACCTCCTAAATACTGAAAAACAAATTAGTGAAAACATCAATAAAACAATTTTCAAACATCAGAAAAAAATATATCTTAACGAGCAACTCAAGTTTATAAAAAAAGAACTTGGAAATGATGCTAAAGACGAAGATAGCGAAACAGAAGAATTAAAAACAAAAATTAAAAAATTAAAACTACCAAAAGAAATACTTGAAAGATGCAACAAAGAACTAAAAAAACTAAATAATATATTTTTTGGATCTCCAGAAGCAACTGTTATAAAAAACTATCTCGACTGGATTACCTCCCTACCTTGGAATAATAAAACCAAAACAAAACATAATCTTAAAGATGCAGAAAACATTTTAGAAAGAGATCACTATGGTTTAAAAGAAGTTAAAGAACGAATTTTAGAATTTTTAGCTGTTTATAACAAAACACAAAAATTAAACGGTCCAATTATATGTTTAGTTGGACCACCGGGAGTTGGAAAAACATCTCTAGCTAAATCCATAGCAGAATCATTAAATAGAAAATATATAAAAATTTCTCTCGGAGGAGTAAAAGACGAAGCTGAAATTAGAGGACATCGAAAAACCTACGTAGGCGCAATGCCAGGTAAAATAATTCAATCTCTCAAAAAAGCTAAATCTTCAAATCCTTTAATTTTATTAGATGAAGTTGATAAAATTTCATCTGATTACAGAGGAGATCCAACATCGGCATTATTAGAAGTTCTAGATCCAGAACAGAATAAACATTTTAATGATCATTACTTAGAAGTAGACTATGATCTTTCCGATACAATATTTCTAACAACAGCAAATAATCTAAGCAACATACCAATTCCCTTTAGAGACAGAATGGAAATTATAAGAATATCTGGTTACACAGAAGATGAAAAATTAGAAATTGCAAAAAGATATTTAATACCAAAACAATTAAAACTACACGGATTAACAACAAAAGAATTTTCGATAACTGACAAAAGTATTTTAGAAATCATAAGAAGTTATACTTTTGAAGCTGGAGTTAGAAATTTAGAAAGAGAATTAGCTAAAATAATAAGAAAAATTACAAAAAAAATCATAACTAAAAAAATAAAAAGCATTCAAATATCAACTATCGCAAATATAAAAACCTATCTAGGAGTTACAACATTTACTTATAACAAAAAAAACCAACAAGATCTAATAGGCGTAACAACTGGTTTAGCATATACTGAATTTGGTGGAGACTTATTATCAATAGAAGCTCTCAAATTTAATGGTACAGGAAAATTAAACATTACTGGCAATCTTAAAGAGGTAATGAAAGAGTCTGTACAAACAGCTTTTAGTTATGTTAGATCACAGGCATCTAAACTAGGAATAAAAGATAAAGACTTTAATAAATATGATTTTCATGTTCATGTTCCAGAAGGAGCAACACCAAAAGATGGACCTTCAGCAGGAATAGCTATCTGCGGAGCATTAATGTCAGCAATGACTAATAAAAAAGTTAAACACGATATTGCTATGACAGGTGAAATTACATTAACTGGTAGAGTACTTGCTATAGGTGGATTAAAAGAAAAATTACTGGCAGCTTTAAGAGGAAATATAAAAACTGTTATAATACCAGAAGAAAATAAAAAACATCTGGAAGAATTACCAAAGAAAATAACTAAAGAACTTACTATAAAAACAGTAAAAAACGCAGAGCAAGCATTAGAACTAATCTTAAAAAATACTTGCAATAAAAAGAAAAAATAAGTTATAATAAAACGCGAAGCATCCCAAATTTGTTTTGGGAACCAAGTATTTTTTAGGGCGATTAGCTCAGTTGGTTAGAGCACCTGCCTTACAAGCAGGGGGTCATAAGTTCGAGTCTTATATCGCCCACCATTAAATTACACTTGCTTTTTAAAGCAAACTTTATATCGTAATCCCTTACGGGGGTGTAGCTCAGTTGGTTAGAGCGCTTGCCTGTCACGCAAGAGGTCGCGGGTTCGAGTCCCGTCACTCCCGCCACAAAAAAACCTCGACAAACGTCGAGGTTTTTTATTATCTAAATAATCTTTATGCAAAAAGGGATTTAGAAAACATTATTCTTTAGAATTTACATTTTCTTAATCAGTCATCCTCGTGGCGAAAATTCTCAGTCATCAAATTTTTAAGCAATTTTTACAAAGAGTTTGATTTATCAAAACATTCTTTTAATAAAATTAAAAGAATAAAGAGTCCCTTAGGGCGCGTGTCATATTAGAAAATGTTTAATTTTAATTAATTACATTTTCTTATATGGTCATCCTCGACCGAAGGTCGGGGACCTCGAAGTCGGGGATCAAGACGACTTGAATATTTTAAAAATCGAGCTTATTCTTTATAAGTGACCTCTATAAATATGAAAAAGCAACGACGAAAACCAACGTAAAAAAATAATTAAAGCCAATTTTACAAAAGATTTTTAGAAGATTAGAAAATTTTTAAGCGAGCGTCATTATTAAAACATAAAATATTAAAATAAGTTTTTAGGAATAATTTGAGAAGAAAACTATAAATACGATTTAAACATATAGCATATGGTTAATGAGTATTTGAAGTTTTATACCAAATTAAACTAAAAAATATTTTATATAATCTAACTATAAATATTTTATTGTTTTGATAATGTGATATACGTGACTCTTAAAAAAATTTTCCAAAGCGAAGACAAAATCTAAAGTAAAATTGAACTTTAATTGCATTGGAAATGCCCACCCCAGCATATTCGTGCATATCCATTTCCAGATCTTGATCCATTAGACATACTAGCACTAGTAACACCTCCGGTATAACCAGAACCACCACCTGCCCCATCATCTTTACCAGATCCACCACCATAATAACCACCACCACCACCAGAACAATTGCTATTTGAAGAAGTATTAGAAGCACCGTTACCTAAACCAGATGTTGCACATCCAGAACTACTTGCACCTCCAGCACTTTGACTTCCACCCTTACCATAATAATTATTATATCCATCATGACCAGTAGTACCACCACCATATCCACCTGGCTCACTTGTTTCATCACCACCACCGCCTCCACCACCAGCAACTATTTTTCTATTTGACAAACCTGTTCCACTATACCTTATATCACTAGCGCCACCTCCACCTCCATGTGCATCATTTGGATTTGTATCATATCCATCACCACCACCATTCCATCCACCTACCATTCTAATTCTAGAACAAGACGGACAAGTATCTTGTCCTTCACCACCAACATAAACATATAAAGTAGATCCTGATGTAACACTTAAATTTCCTTTAGCATAACCACCCTTACCACCAAGAGAATGAGCAGAAGCTCCATCTCCTTTTCCACCTTCTGCACCCCACACTTGAATTGTAACACTACTAACTCCACTTGGAACCACAAGCGATTGAGAACTTCCAGTATAAGCAAAGTTCTGATAACCTTCAGTTACTTCCTCACAAGCACCTGATACTGATCCCCATTCTCCGTCTAATCCACACGCTCTAGTTGGTGATCCAGCATAACCTGATTGACAAGTTCCAGAAGAGGTTTCTCCGGAATTTCCCTGAGCCCAAGTTGCATAACCAGTTGAAGAACTTGCAGTAGTAATTGCATTACAAGTTACTCTTGTACAAGCACTTGATATTGATCCCCAAACACCTGAACCTGAGCTGTTTGTACAAGCTCTAGTTGGTGATCCTGAATAACCAGAAGCACAAGTTCCGCTAACAGAACCTGTTATACTCGATAAAGACCAAGTTGCCCAACCTGTTCCTGAAGCGGCCGTTGTAACTGCAGCACAAGTTACCTCAGTACAAGCACCTGATACTGATCCCCATTCTCCGTCTGATCCACACGCCCTAGTTGATGATCCTGTATAATTTGTTGCACAAGTTCCACTTACTGAACTTCCTGCATTTGTTTGTACCCAAGTTGCCCAACCTGTTCCTGAAACAGCAGTTGTAACTGCATCACATGTGTTCAAAACACAAGCACTTGAAATACTTCCCCACTCTCCATCTGCAGCACAGGTTCTAGTCGGAGAACCACCATAATTTGTTGCACAAGTTCCACTAACGCTATCATTTGATCCAGTTTCAGCCCAAATTGCATAGCCTGTTCCTGAAGCTGCTGTTGTAACCGCACTACAATAAACTCTTATACATTCTCCAGATTGACTTGCCCATTCACCATCTGAACAAGCAAAACTAACACTAGTCCCACTATAACCAGAAGCACAAACTCCAATAGCAGTATTACCTAAATTTGTACCACCAGACCAACTTGCCACATGAAAAGTAGATGAATTAGGATACGAACTACAGTTATCTTCAGGAGTACCCGCAATAGTTGAAACATAGCTACTTTTTTTTCTATTAAAACTTGAAGTAATAACACAAACATCACTAGTAACAGTTATATTATAAGTAGCGGTCTCAAGTTCTTGAACAGAATTTATACTACTTAAAGCACCTTGAGTGACACAAGTATCACTTGATGATGCATGTGCATTAGAAATAATACCAAATGTCCTTCTTGGATTTAGTCCGGGAATCTCATTATTATTAAACGATAAACTCATATCAGCAGGCGTTCCTGCAACAACCTTTCCAGTAAGTGGTTTTCCATCATCAATTTTACGATCCATACTTGCCGCCATAGAAGGATCAACAGCACCATCTGAATTTAAAGAGCTTATTACAAAACGATTTTGCCTTTTAAACTTAGTACCAATAGAATCACTTCTAACATAAAAATATGTATTGTTACCAATTTTAGATTTTGGATAATGTGTGCCAATAACTACATCAGAAGCACTGGCAATATTTTCACCAGTATACGCTGCCATTCCTATACCAGATAAATATAAATGATGAAAAAATCCTAAACTTTCACTTTCTATTGGAGTAGCGTTTCCTATATACCCATCAGCATTTCCATTATAAACAGTGTTTTCTCTTGAATCTATTGTTCCAAATTTTATCGTTGCATTATTCATGTCTCCTGGAAAGAAATCATATTTAGCTTTAAACGTATTACTTAGCGTACCCAATCTTTCTAAATCTGTTATAGAACCACTAATTCTTGAACTTTTAATTAAAGAAGCACCCAGTATAATACCACCAACCAAAAAACTTATTATTATTAATACTATTGAGAGTTCAATAAGGGAAAAAGCTTGATTTGTTTTTTTAAAAAACATAGAAATTTATTTTGATTACAAACATACTCAAATATAAGTCACAAAAACAAAGATTCAAGTAATATAGATATCAAATCTATTAGATCTTCCACCTATTTGATAATCTGGTTTTACAGCTCCTAAAAACTCAGCATCACTATGTCTTTTAACAACTACTTTTTTTGCTTTTTTCAAAGCCAATTTCAAAAGTTTATCAGCATCTGAATCATCGCCAACTAATTCTTTAAAAATTCTCATTTCTTTTTTTACTAATCTAGATTTTTTAGATTCAGGAAACATTGGATCTAAATAAATTACATCAAAACTTTCTTTACACTTTTTTAAATACTCAATTGCATCACAATTTTTTAACTTCATTCTACTAACAATATCTTTAGTTTCATCAATTTGTCCTGCTCTTTTTAATCCATCCCGTAACAAAGAAAAAATAATTTTATTTCTTTCCAACATCAAAACTTCACAACCAAAACAAGCTAGAATAAAACTATCTCGACCCAACCCAGTAGTCGCATCCAAAACTTTCTTGTTCACTCCAATAGCTTTTATTAAACTCTCAGAACCACCATGTTTTCTGCGAAAATTTAAAGCAGGAGAATTAAAATCAATTTTCAAATTTTGAAATTTAGGATTTTTTAAATCCTTTAAAGACAAACCTTTTTCATCTTGTATTAATTCGAAGCTATCAGGTATTTTCATAATTGATTTTGTTATATATTTCTCCTAAGATTCTAATAGAACAAAACAAAATGTAAATCATGAAAGAAGTAGTAGTAGAAAATTATAAACTTGAAAGAAGAGCAGGAATTCTAGCAATATCAGTTGCAACAATTTTAATTTTATCAAAATTGAGTGTCTGGTTAATCACTGATTCATTAACTATTCTATCTTCCCTAATAGACTCCTCACTCGATTTTATAACATCTACAGTAAATTTAATCGCAATATACTATGCCACAAAACCAGCCGACGAAAACCACAGATTTGGATATAATTCAATGGAAGATATTGCGGGTTTGTTACAATGTGGATTTATTTGTGGTTCTGGATTTTTCATTATTCTTGAAGTAGTAAATAATTATATACATCAAGAATTCTTAATATTTGATGGTCTTTGTATAGGTTTAATGATTTTTTCAATTACAATAAATTTATTTCTCACCACACATCAAAAACGCGTTATTAAAAAAACAAATTCTACAATTATAAAGGCTGAAAGACTTCATTATAAAACAGATTTATTTATGAATTTACTAATCCTCACATCATTCGTTGTTATCTACTATTACGAAATTTATTATCTTGATTTTATAGGTGCTCTAATAATTGCAGTTTACATCATCATGTCCGCTTTTGGTATAGGAAAAAATTCATTTAACAATTTAATGGATAAAGAAATTTCAACAAGAGAGAAAAATAAAATCAAAAAAATTCTAGATCAAGAAAAACAGCTTCTTGGATACAAAAATCTAAAAACTCGGAAAAGAGGCGGAAAAATCTTCCTTCAATTTCATGCTCAATTTAAAAAAGGAATCTCACTTGTAGATGCACACAAGATAACTTTAAACCTTGAAGAACAAATTAAAACCAGCTTTAGAAAAATAGAAGTTATTATTGAGCAAGATCCGAAATAATTTTTTAAATTTTATTATGAAAATTCTTAAAAGCTTTTGAACTTTATCTAGTTTTTATACTATTTTCCTATTGCAATTATTTCATAATTAACATATCAACTAAGAAGGATCTATAACTTATATATTTGCACTATTATGAAAATTAAAAATTTACTTTCTCATAAAACCAAACATCAAGTTTTATTAAAGTTTATAGCCGTACTAATACTCTTCATTTCGTACTTTGCTTATCTGAGTTTTAAATTTGATATTATTACAGGAGGCATGGTTGCGTTATTAACTTGGAGTTTTTTTGTTCTTGCAACTCCAGTTGCAGATGCTGGTTTCTTATTAGATTTTCCATTACGTTTAATTTTTGGAATTAGAATGTTTATTTCAGAAATTTTTGTGTGGCTTATAGCAATTTCTATTAATATCTTTGCACTAAGTTTTATGCTCGAAAGTTATGACACGACATTCATTACTTCTCTTTTAGAAAGAATTATTTTAAATCCTTATCCTTATTGGGCAATCTTTATTCTTTCTGGAATGGGTACTTTTTTATCAGTAAAAATTGGTGACGAATTATTAGATGTAGTACACCATAAAGAAAGAATTTTTCACCACAAGCATAGTTTTAAATTAGAAATACTTTTATTTATATGTGTCTTTATTTTAATTATTGTTGGCTATCAACATCTTTTAAACTCACTAGGAATTCACTTAGCTTAATTTCAAAGCATGACAAGTAAGTTTAAAATTCTTGTTAAGACAATCTCTTTCATAGTTTTTCCCAACGTCAGGAAAAACCTCTGAAAAAAATTTAATCTTTGATAAAGTTTAATTATCTTCTGAAAACTCACCCCAACTGCATCTACAACTTGACTAAATCGCTTTAAAGTAAGTTTGTTAAAATGCTGAATTAGTTAATAAGTTAGCTAGCGTATTAAGTGTTACTTCTGAATATCTTTTAGATGATAATATGGATAAACCTAATCGTTCCACCTTTGAAAAAGCATTTATTAAAAAGTTCTGTGCTTTAGATCAAAACAAACAGAAGCAATTATCTAAAATGATTGATATTCTTAATAAGGAATAAAATTTTCTTGAATAATACCATACACACCCTACTCTAAATATATTATTAATTTAAATTTTAGGTATTACATATGTTTAAGAAAGATTTAGTAGAAGCAGTTGCAAAAGTAACTGGCGAAACAAAAGCATCAGTTGAAAAAATGCTTAATGCAACTTTAGATTGCATGAAAAAAGCTTTGAAGAAAGGCGACAAAGTTACATTAATGGGCTTTGGAACTTTTGACGTGGCTAAAAGAGCTGCAAGAAAAGGCAGAAATCCACAAACTGGAAAAGAAATTAAAATCTCTGCTCGTAAAGTAGTAAGATTTAAAGTTGGTTCAGAGCTTAAAGCTACTGTTAACTAATTTTAGATTTAGTTTTATTTCTAAAGAAAATGCCTGTTAGTTTTTTTAACAGGCATTTTTATTATTAGCTATTTCAAAATTTATTGAATTTCTATAATACACATTATCCAACATTTTTCTAGAAAATTGATATTAAATAAAATAAATTATTTAATTATTATCAATTGATTGTTTTATTTTAATAATCAAAAATAAAGAAAAAATTAGAATATAATATGAATGATTTAAGTAACTACTGGGATAGAAAATGGTCACAACATCATAATCAAGAACCTAGTCTTTTTGCTATTAAAATAATAAAAGAAATAAAGAAAAGAGGCCTAACTAGTATTTTAGATATTGCCTGCGGCAATGGAAAGGATGTTAAATATTTTCTTAAAAATAACTTAGAAGTTACTGCAACTGATATAGCTGGTGAATGTGTAAAACAATTAAAGAAAGGAATTCCAAATGCCAAGTTTTTGCAAAAAGATACAAAGAATTTAGATTTTAAAAATGAATCATTTGATGCGGTATATGCTCATCTTGCCTTGCATTACTTTGACGATAAAGATACTACTGATATTTTTAATAACATTTATAGAATGTTAAAAAATAATGGTATCTTTTGCTTAAGTTGTAAATCTACTAATGATACTTTATATGGACAAGGAGAAAAGATGGGTACAGATACTTTTCTAAATGGACATATAAGACATTTCTTTAGTGAAAAATATATGCGAACAAAATTAGAGAAGTTTAAAATTATAGATATTTCTGAAATATCGGGTGATTATCATGGTTTTAATTCTACCTTTATACAAGCTATAGTTACTAAATAACTTTTCAAAATTTAACTCTCTTCTTTTAAAAAGTTGTTAACTTTTTAAAAATATCTAATTTCTTGTAAGTCCATTCTCGATAAAATCTTTATGTTTTTTTATATATTCAATATCTTCTAAATATTTTAAATGATGTTTATCTTGCATATTGTTTTGGTATTTAATATCTCCATCTTTAGCTGATTTTATAAGAAAATTTAATAAAGTTTCTAATCTTTCAATAATTAAATTGGTTAAATTTATTCTATCTTTTTTTAATAAACCGTATGCATCACAAAAAATATATGCTCTGGAAATTTGTTCTTCAATATTACCAAATCCATCTTTATTATTTGGATTAGTAAATGGTGCAAATCGATAAAGTGCATATGCAATATCCCATATTCGAGGAGCTGGAACCGCGGTTTCAAAATCTATTATTCCGATAGCTTCTTGTTCTTTAAAGCAAATATTATACGGAGCAAAATCATTATGACATATTACTTCTTGTGGTTCACGAGAAGGAAACATCCAACATTGTTCTGATTCATTTATTGTGGATAAATAATTTTGTGATGCATCATGATACTCTCTTAAAAGTTTTGCACTAGAAATTAAAACGGAAACAGACTTAATATTTTTAGACAAAGGATAATCACAAGCTTCACCTTTAACAAAACTAAGAATTTCATTTCATTTATCGTCAAAACCTAAGGGCTCTGGTGCTTTTAAAAAACCTTGTTTACGTAAGTATTTTAAAAAATCCTGAACCTGATTACTCCAAGGATTTGATGGTTTGCAAACTACTTTCATTTTTATTAAAGATTACTTTTGATTAATTCAGCCACTTCTGATAATTCTTCTTGTTCAGAATTTGCCCTACTTCCAGATCTGTAAAGAAATTTACGTGGTTCATATTCGTAGATTCCTTCATCTCCTTGTCTTCTTGGAACAATATGTAAATGAAAATGTGGTACTGTTTGTCCAGATATCAAATTTTCATTCCAAGCATGATTAAAACCTTCACATTTAAAAGTTTTTTGAAGAGCTGTTTTAACTTTATCCATTATATCAAAAATTGCTTTGATTTCTTCTGAAGTTAATTCATTAAATTTAGCAACACATCTTTTTGGTATAACTAAAGTATGTCCTGGAACAATTGGCTGCATCCCTACAAATGCTTTAGCTAAATCATTCTCAACAATTGTTCTATTTTTAATATTTAAATTTTTACAAAAAGCACAACTCATTTTATTACCTCAATATTTTTTAATAATTTATAATTTTTCCAATCTCACTAATTTTTGCTTTAGATACTCCCGCATTTTCAGCGAGATTTTTCCATTTACTTAAAACATCTCGAGTTTGATCTATAATATTTTTTGCCTCAACTTCATTAATATCAGCAACCTTTGAAAGTAAAATTAAATGTTCAATTGTCGGATTTTTTCCTTCACCCATTAACATTGTACTGTGTTCTCCTTTGGGTCCATGAGAAAAAGTTAAATCATAAGCAGGTGACATTTTCCATTGTCCTTGTTTATCCATTAAAAATGAAAAGTTTTTACTATGATCGTCTCTATTGTTTGACAAAACATTAAACACAGCTAATCGAAACATTTTTTTAACTTCTCTTGCGTCTTTTATTAAAACCGAAGTTAATTTTATTAAGTCTTCATAATCTAATGTTGGCACTCTAAAATCACTATGAAGTAAACCACAGGCCGTATGTAGATGTAATCTTTTATTGTCTATTCTATCAAATCGTTTAGTTGCAAAATAACCGGCTCCTTTTTTAGAGGAAAACAAATGCGTATCCATTATTTCAACACCTGCGAGTCTAGCTATTTGACTATAAACATATTCAATTGCTCCAGCATCTTTACCGTCAAAACTATTTGTAAATTTAACTAACCAATGTTCAAAATTATCTTTTAAATCTTTTGCACCATTTATAATTAAAGTTTTTTCTTTGTTAATTCCAATAAGTGCTTTTGGTCTTGCTCCGCAAGAAGAACCATTTAGTGCAAGCAATTCTTCAAAAAATTCACTAGTGTCTGTTTCTAGTATTTCATTAGATTTATCAGATAAATCATCTAAATTTATAAAACCATCTTTTGCATTCTCGCTATAATCAGGTTTATAAATTAAAGCTCCCATAGTATTTTCACCAACATGAGCTAACCTATCTAGTACTGAAAAAGTTTCAGGATTTATTCCATTTTTTCTTAAATTTCTATCTAATAATAAACGTCCCCAACCGTCAGGTAAACTATCATTAAACACACCAGCTATTCCTTCAAAAACAGATGAATTAAAAGATTGTAATCCATTTTGAATGGGAAGTTTTAATGGAGATATTTCTAAACCTAGCTTTATAAAATTTGAATCATATTCAAAATAAACAACATTATTTCTAATAGCTGAATTTCCAACTGAAATAACTTGATCGTCAAATTTTAAAGAGACATTTAAACTTGTTACTGCTTTATAATTATTTTGCATACGACGCTCTCTTTCTTGGTTTTTTATTATTTTCTTTCAACAATTGATCCATTGAAGAAAATGTTTTTTCTTCTTTCAAAACATCTAATATTTTTTCCATAACATTAAGAATAAAAGCTAATTTTAAAAAAGACTCCAAAGATATTTGCCCGGTACGTTCAAATTTTCTTAATGTTGAAATACTAACATTCGAACGTTCTGATAAACTTTTTTGAGTTATGTTCATATCAATACGCCTTTGTTGCATTAGTTTAGAAATCTTATCTAAAGCTTCTTTTGGGGTAATAAGTGATACCATGATATTATTTATATATAATTTTTACTACTAATTACTAGTTTAGTATTATTTATATAAATTACAAGATTAATTAGTCTGATTAAAAACTACGGTTATTTTCCCCCAAAATATCTGGGCTATTTATTCATATGATTTCTTAGCCTAGAATTCTTAAGAATTAAAATCAATGTTTTAGCGGGTTCAGAGGGGTGGGAAAATGATAGTGATTTTTTAGCCCACTTTTTGGGATTATGGGAAATTTGGGGAAAATGAAAGAAATTGATAAATTTTAGTTTAAATATTTTTTTTATGATTAAGAATAAAGAAAAACTAAAAATTATTATGAATGATCTAAGTAAATATTGGGATGATAAATGGTTTCAACATCGTCATCAAGAACCCAATTTTTTTGCCACCAAGATATTAAAAGAAATAAAGAAAAAAAACTTATCTAGTGTTTTAAATATTAGTTGTGGAGCCCTGTTGCAAAAAATCCACAATAATAGAACAGATAGATAAAGTCTTGCGATAAGGGGAGCTATAATTTCGATAATCCTCGGATAAAATCATCTATTGCCACAATAGTACCCTTTATGAGGTTTTTATTCTCAACCACAAAAAAATCCCTGCTTTTTCTAATAGCAAAATCCATGAAATAAGCGCCATTAAAACCTTTCCCTGCAAGTTCCTTAACTAGTTTTTTTGAATATTTATCAAGACCATAAAAACTTGGCGAAGGTAACGATTTATCGTAATCAAAATTTATCACATTACCATTAATGGCGATTACGCGATACTCCAGCTTCTTTTTAGTACTAACATCTTCTTTAATTGGTAAAGCTTCTTTAAAAATAATTTTCTTAAATCCAGTTACATTTTCCCTAAGGTTTTTAATAGCGATTAAAAAAGTTGATTCATCTAAAACAATACAACCATCTACTCCAACATACTTAGCGGCACTTTCCTTTTCACTTCTTATAAATAAAGGAAACATTGTACTACTTTTTAAAGTATTTAAGATTTCTGAATCTGTCAATTTAGCATCAAAGCTATATATTTTTGGTGCATTATTTCCTAATATCTGTAAACTTTTCTTGGCTGAATTTGAAATTTCATAAGACTCGGGGCTAGATATTAAGTGCAGCCCATTTGCACTTAAAATATTAAAGCTTTTTACATAGTCGCTTTGCGATAGCTTTATTCCGCGTGGAATTATATAGTCGCAAGAAAAAATCTCATGTGATTTATCTGGAATATCTGATAAAGTTTTAGTTCTACAAGTTAGTAATTTACGCAATATAATAGCTTCTTCTTCAAAATACGCATCACCAAAATACATGAATCCAATTTTTTTCATATCTAAATACCGCCCTCAATGTTTAGTTGACCACTCAGCTTGTCTCTTTTCTAATTTTCTAGCAAAACATGAAAGAGTAAAGCAAATAATAAAATATAGTCTTTTTTTAAGTAAAAGCAATTTTGATTTTAGACACAGAAAAACATTACACAAAACCGCCCTATTCTGCTAATTTTTTGAAAATTCTGGAATGTAACATTAAACGATTATTTTATGGGACTAGTTTTCAGTGTATTCTTTTTCTTAAAAAGAAACAGAAATTCTCATAGTATAATAAACCCCAATAATTAAAAATACTGCTGCGGTTATTCTTCTAAAATACTTTTCGAAAATTATAATTTTATTATAAACACTTCCTGCACTATTAACACTAAAAGCAAGAATAAACGAAATTAGTATAGTCGGAATACCCGTTGCTATTCCATATACTGATAAATTAATTATATTTCCTCTTCCACTAATTATATTTCCAAAAAACAATGCAGCAGAAGTAGCACAAAAGGCGCTTGCAAATACAATGCCGAGTAAAAAGCTTGAAAGATATTTTTTGTTTTTTAATTTTTCTTCAATGATTTTACAAAAATAATTTGACCCAATTTTAAAGTTAAAAAAACCAGAAAGAGCTAAGCTTATTAATATTAATATTGGACCAAGAAAATAATATGAATATCTCTGAAGTAGATTTGATACTTGAGGAATTAAAGAAGTGCTAATTCCAACTATCATTCCTAAAGTTATGTACAAAAGAGTTCTGCCAAACGTATAAAATAAACCTGAAATAACAACATCTTTTGGGTTACTTATTTTCTTACTAATAAAAGAAATTGCTGCAATATTTGTAGCCAATGGACAAGGACTGATAGAAGTTAAAATTCCAAACCAAGCTGATAAAATTAATGACATCATGTTTTATTTAACCAATTTAATTATTGTTTATAGTGATTCGATTATTTAAGAAACTATCCATCTGAGTTTTGAGATAATTTTTAAAATTGTCTTCATTTCTTATATTGTCCCACACTTTTGGTAAATTAATGAAACTTACCTCTTTATCATCTTTATTTTTTACAAGGACAACCGACTTTGTATATAAGGCGTAGTCGTTGATAAAATGTTTATTCTCGTCATCATCTATATTTATTATTTTAAATATATACTTATCTTTAAAGTTCTTTTCAAACACATCTCTTGTATAGTTTTCTATTTTATGACATGTAGAGCATCTAACATTATTATGGAAGTAATAAACTACATACTCATTTTTTTCTGCATTTATTTCACCCTCTTTTATATCAGAAGATTCTTTTTTAATTTCAACAGACGAATAAGATTGAACAAAAGAGTTTCTTTCCACTACCTCTTTATTCTTTTTGAAATCTTTTCCTATAAAAAAAATAGTTATAACTAAAAATAATAAAAGAATGATGTAATAAAGTTTTTTGTTTTTCATAATAATTATTTTTGATTTGTTAGTAAAATTTTAATCTCTTTTTCATTTACTTATTAAATTTGTTTATGAAGCTAATAAATTAAATAATATTCCTATGACTATAAAAGATATTCCTAAAAAAGTAATAAATCTAAATATCAGACCAGCTTTCATAACCTGCTTTAGTATTATAAATTGTGGCAACGAAAGAGCTGTAATACTCATCATAAATGTAAGAACCGTTCCAAGAGGAACTCCCTTTAAGAATAACACTTCCATTAATGGGATAACTCCTGTTGCATTTGAATATAAAGGAATGCCCAATATAACAGCAAAAGGAACAGACAAAAATGTATTTGAACTCGCATATTTTACAAAAAAATCTTCGGGAACATATCCATGTAATATTGATCCAACCAATATTCCCAATAAAACCCAAAGCCAAATAGATTTCAATATATCTCTTGTATCATTAAAAGCGTCGTCGACTCGGTCTTTAAATGTTATCTTATTTTGCTTTGAATCAATCTTGCATTCACTACCGCAACATTTACTTTTATTTTCTTTCTGCTTGTAGTCTTTAAGATACTTATCCCAACCTAATTTATCTGTTAGAACACCAAATCCAACTCCGGCAATTCCGCAAACCACCATGTATAACATAGATAATTTAAATCCTATTGTTGTTCCTAAAATAGCTATTGCCTCAATAGGCATAGGTGAAACAGCAAGAAACGTCATTGTAATTCCAAGGGGTATGCCAGCGACAACGAACCCTATAAATAAAGGTATGGAGGAGCAAGAACAAAAAGGAGTTATCCATCCTAATATTACAGCTAATAAATAGGCAATCCATTTTGGTTTACCGCTCAAATAGTTTTTAACTTTTTTTTGCGATAAGTTTCTCCTGAATAAACCCATTAAAAAAATGATAAGAGCAGTAAGAACAAATATCTTACTTGTATCCTCTATGAAGAAATGTACCGCATCAGCAAATTTTGTTCCTGCAGTTAAGTTAAAAACGTCATAAGTTAACCACGAAGCTAGAATTGTAAAAATTTTAAGCATTATTTTTTTCCTCAATATTTTTATTATTACAGTCACAAAAATTCTTTTTTGCTTTACAACAATCTTTAAAAAGAAATTCTTGTAAACTATCAATCGTTTCTTTGTTCGGAAAATAAATACAGTGTTTTCCTTCTTTTTTACAAAAAGCTAAATTTGCATTTTTAAGGTTTGTTAAATGAAAAGATATTGTATTTTGAGGTATAGACAAAAACTTCCCGATTTCACCTGAGCATATACCAACTTTTTTATTCTCTATAAGTAATTTGTATATACGAATTCTAGTCTCTTTAGAAAGTGAATTAAGTACTTTTTCTGCTTGTTGTATATTCATAAAATATCAAATTTATAATTAATATATCTATATATCTAATACTGTAGATATATAAAGTCAAATAAATATTATTATTTAAAGAAATATCTCAAAATACTCTAAATTTTCTTGATTTTTGGACGTTGTTTTTGACATGAGTTTTGAAACACTTTTTTGCTATTTTTGCTTAAATTTAGAATAACTAGGAGTTTTTTAGAAATCGATCGAATTCTTGCGTACATGAATCCTTTTCAAAAAATTCTAAAGTACCGCAAATTTTCAAAGAAAGAATTAAAGCAAACCAACCAACTGTTTAACCTTTTTAAACTTCTCCTCAGCAATTTCCTTCGCCTGTTCATTTCCCCATTTTAAAGCGTCTTCAACATATTTTCCATCTTTCAAGATTTTTTTAGCTTTTTCACCAATTGGCACAATTTTTTCAATTACTAAGTCAGCTAATTCAGTTTTAAATTTTCCAAATCCCAAACCATTAAATCTCTTAATAATATCTTTCACTTTTTCATCGCTTAATTCAGAATACATATCTAAAAGGTTTGCAACTTCAGGACGTTTTTCTTTATCATAAGTAAACTCTGCAATTGAATCAGTTTTTGCACGTTTAAATTTTTTCATAATAAGATCAGTATCATCCATTAAATAAACACAACCCATGCTATCTTCATCAGATTTACTCATCTTGCTTGTACCATCTTTTAAAGACATAGCCCTAACAGCATTACCTTGCATCAAAGGTTCAGGTAATTTAAAAAAATCAGTATTATATCTTCTATTGAATGCTTGAGCAATGTCTCGAGTCATTTCAACATGCTGCTTTTGATCATCACCAACAGGAACAAAATCAGTATTATATAACAAAATATCAGCTGCCATTAAAACAGGATAATCATACAAACCCATACTCACTTTATCCAAACCATATTTTTTAGATTTATCTTTAAACTGAGTCATTTTATTCATCCAACCAGCTGGAGTTACACAATTTAAAACCCATCCCAATTCTGCATGTTCAGAAACTGTTGACTGTTGAAACAAAATACTTTCATTAGGTTTCAAACCACACGCTATATAAATTGCAGCAACTTCTCGAATTTGGTTTCTCAAAACCTTAGGATCTTGTGGAACTGTAATTGCATGAGAATCCACAACACAATACATACACCTTGTATCTTTTTGGTCTTGTAACTTTACCCAATACTTTACTGCACCTAAATAATTACCTAAATGAAAATTACCTGATGGCTTTAAACCGGAAAAAATTGTTTTCATAATTGCTGCTTGTTTTTAATTAAAAATCCTATCTAATTAAAAGTATGTAAATTCAATTAAAAAATCAATCAAGAAATCAAACTCAAACTATGTACGATTACAGAAGTGATAACTCCATAACTAAAAAAATTTTTTCCTTAAACAAAAACCTAATTCTATGGATGGTTGTTTTATTTACAGCAGGAACAGCAATGCTCTATTCCGCTGCAGGAGGAAATTTTTCACCTTGGGCTTCAAAACAAATTATTTATTTTATTATATTTTTCCCAATAATGATAGCCATAGCAATCACTGATATTAATTTTTGGTTTAAATATTCCTACTGGATTTATCTTGGAACACTAAGTTTACTCCTCATAGTAATATTAGCTGGACACACTTCAATGGGAGCAACTAGATGGATTAGAATAGGTTTTCTTAGTATCCAACCATCTGAAGTAATGAAGCTATCATTAGTATTAGGATTAGCAAAATATTTCTACACAAGAGAAGAAGAAGAAATTTATAAAATAAGATACTTAATATCACCCCTTATTATAATTGCCTTACCAATATTTCTAATCATAAAACAACCAGATTTAGGTACAGCTGTTATATTAGGAGCAATAGGAATAACAATTCTTTTTGCCACAGGAATAAAACTTTGGAAATTTGCATTTTGTGGTATCGCAGGAATCGCAAGCATTCCTTTTTTCTGGAATTTACTACTACATGATTATCAAAAAAAACGTATTCTCACTTTTCTGAACCCATCAAGTGACCCCTTAGGTGCTGGATATAACATAATGCAATCAAAAATAGCAATTGGTTCTGGTGGCGCATGGGGAAAGGGTTTTCTAAATGGAACACAAGGACAATTGGAATTTTTACCTGAGAAACAAACTGATTTTATTTTTACAATGCTAGCAGAAGAAATGGGCTTTGTAGGAAGTTTAGGAATAATTGCTTTATATATAATTTTAATTGGATTTGCCATAACAATAGGAATCAAATGCAAACATCAGTTTGGTAGAACAATAGCAATAGGAGTTGCTTCAATTATATTTTTTCACACCTTTATAAACATAGGTATGGTGATAGGAATTGTTCCAGTTGTAGGCGCTCCACTACCCTTTCTTTCATATGGAGGTACTTTTACAGCCACAATATTTTTATGCTTCGGATTTTTACTAAATGTAGATCTATATAATAAAACTGAAATAAGTATTAAATGAATATTCTCAATATTTCATCTCAATATAATTTTTTAAAATCTCTAGCAAAATGGACCTATGAAAAATATGGAGATAATCCAATTACATTTTCTAATGTTAAAATTCTAATTCCAAACCGTAGAGCTTGTAATGAATTAAAAAGAATTTTCTTAGAATTATCAAACAACAAAGCAATACTTCTACCAACTATTAAAACCATAAGTGACATAGATTATGATAATTTATTATTAGAAAAATCCTCATATAAAGATTTAGAAAAACTTAAATTTATTCCCCAACCAATATCAAGCATCAAATACAAATTACTTTTAATCAAAGAAATTTCTAAATGGTCAACAACTCAAAAAAATGAATTCAGTAATCTTTCAATAAAACAAACAATTAAATTAGCTTTTGAATTAGAAACTTTTCTCAAAGAAGTAAAAAAGAAAAATCTATCATTAACTGACCTCAAAACCCTAATAGAAAACAGAGACGAATATTCTCAACATTGGCAAAAAATAATAGATTTCCTAGAAGTATTTGGAACAAGATGGAACGAATTCATGAAACAAAATAATTTCATTTCACCTTATGATTACAAACTTCAACTACTGGAATTAAACAATGAATTTCTTAAAAACAAAAAACCTGAATTTCCCATTATTGTAGCAGGTTTTATGGATTCAACAAACCTTACTTTAAAATTTTTAAACACAATCCTAAAACATAATAATTGCTACTTAATTCTAAAAGGATTCGAAAACTTAGATCAAGAAACTTGGGAAAATATTGATGAATTTCATCCTCAGTTTTTAATAAAATATATTTTAAAATCTTTAAAATATTCACCAGAAAAAATACAAGAAGTACAATATTCAAAATTCATTACCTGCAATAACGAAATACAAAATATATTAACAACTGCAATGATGCCAGCTAGTCAAACTTACAAGTGGCAAAATCTGGAAAGCATTACACAAAATTCCATTACACAAATAAACTGCAAAAATAATCACGAAGAAATAAATATAGTTTTTGCAATACTTAAAAATTTTATTTCTAACAATAAAAATAAAAGTGTTGCACTAGTTATAAATGATTTAGATTTTGCAAAAAACATTGAATTGAAATTTAACAAAATAGATATTCATATCAACAACTCTTTTGGGGACAAGCTATTAAGCTGCAAAACAACTTCGTACTTATTTTTACTTATCGAAACCATAAACAATAACTTTTCACCAACAAAACTTCTCTCATTACTTAAACATCCATTTGCAAATTTTGGTTACACAAAACAAGAATTTGAAAAAAACTTAAATCTTTTTGAAGAACATATCTTAAGAGGTGGAAAAATAGACAAAGGTTTTGGTTACTTTATTTCCCAAGCCAAAAAACTAAATTCAACGAACATAACCGTACTCGAAAAACAATCTTTAATAAAATGGCTAGAAAATATTTTTAACACACTAAATCCTCTAATTAAAATACTCACAAAAAAACAACATGATTTTCACGATTTATTAAAAAATCACATAAAAACTGCAGAAACAATATTTGCAAACAATCTTTGGAATATCGATGAAAGCGGAGAGGAGCTATATAAAATCATCACAGAACTACTAAAAGAAAGCTCAAACCATGGAATCATTAAAACACAAGATTATTTAATTTTGCTTTCATATTTTATTTCTGAAAACACATTTCACAAAAAATATCATGTTCATTCTGCAATAAATATTTTACCACCAAAAGATGCAAGATTACTAAATCACGATTTAATTATTCTATCCCAACTCAATGAAAATCATTTTCCAAATGTAAAATATACAGACCCTTGGATGAATAAACAAATGAGAAATAATTTTGGTTTTGATCCCAAAGAAATTGAAATAAGTAATTTTGCTTTTGACTTTGTTCAGTTACTTTCTCAAAAACAAGTTATCTTAACAAGAGCTTTAAAAGAACAGGGAATAACAACAACAAAATCTAGATTCTTATTTCGCTTAGAAGCAGTACTCAACAAAATAAATTCAAACATTCCAGAATTAAATCAATGGAAAAAAGTAATAGAACTTTATAACAAACCAGAAAAACTGAATAAAATTCCAAGACCAAAACCTAAACCACCAATAGAATTAAGACCAAAAAAATTATCCGCGACAAACATAGAAACATTAATCAAAAATCCATATGAAATCTATGCTAAGAAAATTTTAAATTTATATGAAAAAGAAAAAATTGAAGAACAAAACACTTTTCTTGCGTTTGGAAATTCGGTTCATGAAGCATTAGAAAATTTTGTAAGTAATTATCACCAAATTGAAGAACAAAATAAATTAAACCAAATAATTGAATATGGTAAAAAATCTTTTGAAAAACATTTCAATAATTCATTTAGTAAAGATTTATGGTGGCACAGATTTAATAATATTGCTCAATGGTTTATCAAGAACGAACAAAAACTTCGAGAAAACAATTGTGAAATTTTAGCTGAGAAAAAAGGAAAAATAACAATACAAGAAATTGATTTTATACTCGAAGCAAAAGCAGACAGAATACAAATTCACAGTAACGGAAATACAGATATCATTGATTACAAAACGGGAATGATTCCTAGTTTAAAAAGCATTGAACAAGGCAAATCACCACAATTAACAATTGAAGCTCTTATTGCACAAAATAAAGGATTCAATACAGATAAAGAAATTAAAACAATTCAAAACTTAGAATATTGGAAAACAACTGGAAACAAAGAAGAATTAGAAATTAAAAAAACAAACAAAAATTTAGATGAATTAATTACAGAAGCAAAACAAGGAATAATCAAACTAATCATACATTTCAACAATCTAGACAACACCTATACCGCAACAACAGATATACATAGAGAAAATCAATACAAACACCTTAGTAGAATTGAAGAATGGATATATAATTAAACTATTTTAATAAGCCGTATAACTCGAACTTCCTTCAGTACAAGCAGCATGTCCACCATAACAAATCCTTGCAAATCCATTTCCTAATAATTTAACGCCAGTTGACATTGTACTAGAAGTTACACCTCCAACATAACCAGAACCTCCAGCCCCTCTATAACCTCCACCACCTCCGTACCAACCACCACCACCTGCACTCCAATTAGAATTTCCTCCCTGTCCACAAGAACCATTGGTGCCTATTCCTTCATATCCAATTCCACCAGCAGTTTGAGTTCCAGGATAACCAGCAGCATTAACTCCTGAATCACCGGCTCCAGTACCTCTGGTACCACCACCATTACCAGGTACCCAGCTTCCATTTGTCGAACCACCTGCACCAGCAACTATAACTCTTGGATCAGTAGAAGTATTACAGGTTAAACTTCCCGTACTAGTTCTAATATCTGTTCCACCACTACCATGAAAATTATATACTGTAGATTCTCCACCACCGTTCCAACCACCAGCAGCAGTTGTTCCTTGTCCACCAACAT
>Ga0307989_1000458_pt1 | contig 26840 bp, 23 predicted proteins | sample EllFjometagen185_FD_203164 | JGI IMG/M metagenome (GOLD analysis project Ga0307989, IMG submission 203164) | Marine microbial communities from Ellis Fjord, Antarctic Ocean - #185 | ecosystem: Environmental > Aquatic > Marine > Unclassified | place: Southern Ocean | collected 2014-10-08 | reverse complement strand
GAATTAATTTAAATTGTGGTGACTGTATGTGAGGTCCCTGAGCTCTGTGCAAGAATTAATTTAAACTGTGGTGACTATGAGTTTTGTTATGGAAAATTTTTTTAAGAGTCATGTACGCAAGAATCCAATCGATTTTTTAAAAACTTAGGTTGCCGCGTCGTGCATAGAACTCCTCGCAATGACTAAAAAGGAAGATCCGTCAGAGGCGATAGGGTCCCCAGCAGAATTTTCTAAGAATCGCTTTGCGATTCAAGAAATTCTAGCTGAGAATGACCATTCTTCCTCATTATCACTTTTTATGTTGTTAAAAATAATGTGTTATTTTCGAGTTGGTCCCCAGCAGAATTTTCTAAGAATCGCTTTGCGATTCAAGAAATTCTAGCTGAGAATGACCAATAATGACTGCGAGGATAGTGTATGTTGTAAGATTCTTCGATAGATTCAGCGATTGCTTTTACTTGCAGGAAGGGGTTTGTAATCCCTTCCTGTAAAGTTTTTAAACTCCTTGATTTTTTATTAAGAATAAGGGACACTGTATTTGATTTATTAATAATTTAAATAGGTTGCTAATTATGAAAAAAGTTATTTGTGTTGTGTTTTTATTAACTATGAGCTCTTGTACTTATCGTATGAAAGATTATAGTTATACATCTGTAAAACCAGTTATAGAGGTTGAATCTAATATAAATCTTTCTGTTGATTTGAATAAAAAAGTGAAAGGAAAATATATAAAACGTTCTTTTTATTTTGGTCTTATTCCCTTAAATAGTCCAAAAAATTTATCACATAATGTTTCTACTTTTACTAGCTTAAACAATTCAATAACAATTGGTGGAGTTAGATATGCTAGTTTAAGAGCTGCTGCTAATTATGATGCTATTTCGCAAAATAATGATATGGATGTTTTAGTTAATCCTTTATATAGCGTAAAGAGTAAATGCTATTTTCTTTGTCTTTTCAAATCTCTAACTGTTGAAGTAGAAGGTTATAAAGGTAACTATATAAAAAAATAGTTTAATTTAATTAATTATAATTTGTCATTTAATAAACAACCCTGGTGAATCTAGGGTTGTTTTTTTGTTTTAGATGTAAATAATAAAAAATGTTTTATTAATAATTTAAATAGGTTGCTAATTATGAAAAAAATTGTTTGTGTTATGCTTTTATTAGTTATGAGTGCTTGTACTTATCGTATGAAAGATTATAGTTATACATCTGTAAAACCAGTTATAGAGGTTGAATCTGATATAGATCTTTCTGTTAATTTAGATAAAAAAGTTAAAGGAAATTTTACACAACGTTATTTTTTAGGTTTCCCTTTAAAAAAAGTACATAATGGTTCTTTTAATATTTCTACTCTTAGTGGTTTGAATAATAATTCTCCTTATTCTGTTTATTATTCTAAATATAGAGCTGCGGCTAATTATAATGCTATGTCAAAAAACAGTGATGTAGATGTTTTGGTTAATCCTTTATATAATTCAAAAGATACGTGTTATTTATTTTGTATTTTTAGAAACTTTACTATAGAAGTGGAAGGATATGGTGGCAATTATGTGAAAAAATCTAAAAGATAATTTTTTCTGATCTAAAAGAATGAAAAACGACCCTGAGAAATTAGGGTCGTTTTTTATTTGGATCCTAAAACAAGTTCAGGATGACATAGTGGAAGATCCATCAAAGGCAAATGGTCTCCGATAGTGCTTTTTAAAAATCGCTCTGCGATTTAAGAAGCACTAATCGAAGATGACCAAAAATGACTGCAAGAGATGTGTTGTTGCGATAGAAATATAAGGATTAAAACAATGAGGTTTTAATCGTTAGATCAAAGTCAACTGTTCTTTCTCTTTCATCGTTTCTTGGTCTGTTTTCTTTTAAAGAGACTTTGTATGTTACACAACATCCGTCATACTTGATTGCAAGGTTTTTGACTAAAGTGCGGTTTTTATTTACAAAATCTTTTGTTGTGCTTCCAGTTATTATCCAGTTATGAATAAATTTTAAATCAGTACCATAAGTAACTTGTTCTTGTCTTTCTTCGCCTAATCTTTCAGCTTGTAACATTGTGTAGGTACTAAATAGTCTTATTTTTTCGAAGTTGAAATTTGTGGATACTTCATCACTTTTTGATTTAAAGTTTGATTTGTCTAATCTGAATCTGTAGTGAATATTAAAGATTTTTTTAGTTCTATATGCTATTTTTCCGACCCAATCAGAAACATTTTCTGAAAACCCTCTTATTTCGCTGTTAGTATCTTTGTCATGTTCATCTTTGTAACCTTGTGCTAAAAGTAAATTTAATGCGCCATAAGTTTTATTGTATATTTCTGATTTAAAACCATAAGAAATTCTATTTCCTAATTCTATTTTGTCGTAACCACTGTACCTGTTGTCTGAAAATATATTTGAATAGGTTAGTTCAGGAACCATGCTGTCTTCATTTGGTATATCATTATATAATTTGTTACTTCTAGGGCTAGTTATATATGTGGTTATTGGTTCAAAAGTAATGTTAGCATGTTTGGTTTTTGTAGCTAGAGGATGGGTCCATTTTACTTCTAATTGAGGAATTGCTCTTGATTCACTATTGTCATAAGTATTGTCATCAGGTGTTTTATAATTTTCACTTAAGTAGTAAGTGTCTCCTCTTAAAGATGTTTTTAGTTTAAAGATATTTCCACTTAAAAAATAATAATTTTCTACATTTGGAGCGACTGTTAGTCTTTTATATTCTAGGCCGCTAGTACGATGAATGAATGTATTGTTTGCATCTAGATTGTAAATAGTATTACTGTATTTTTTGTCATAGTTAGTTTTGTGTACATGGTAATTTATTATTGGTATTGCTTGTGGTGTTGGTTCTTCATCTTGTGAATATTCATATAATAATTCTTGGAAAGTCAAAGTATTAAATGTTAGAGTGCTGTTTGTGTCGATTCTGTCAAAAGCTGCGTTTGACATTATGTATTCTTTTTTAGTTCCTTCGTAATCTCTTAAATAATAATCATCACTTACCATTGTTCCGTCGAAATATGTAGACCAAGGATTTGAAAATTGATATTCTCCGGCTAAATTACCATAACCTCTATGGTCTTTGTATTTGCCTTCGTATTTTTCAGTTTGTTTACGTGGATTAGTAATATTTTCTGAAGCTTCGTTATCATTAACAATTTTACCTTTTAATCTGTAAGCTCCTTTTTTTGCCATAGGATTGTCATATTGGATACCAAGAAAGTGGTTTCCTGCTTGATAAGCTCCTGGTGTTAATGTTAATTTTTTCTTGTGATTTTTGCCTAATTTAAAATAATAAGGTAAAAATAAACCAGCTCCGTAATTGCTATTATTTACGATTCTTGGTGATCCAAAGCCATGTGTTTTATTGTCAAATGGACGAGATGTTTTGAAATAAGGAAAATAAAATACTGGAACTCCATATATTTTAAAAAGAGAGTGTTTGAAATAGATACCTTTTTTTTCATTATCAACTTTTAAATTAGATGATTTTATAGAAAATAATTGCCATTTTTTATCAATTGTTTGTTTTGCTATTTCTTCATAACTTTGATCTAAGTTTAAGTTGGCGGGACACAGAGCATATCTTGGCTTTTCCATTATAAAGACTTTTTCACTTTTTCGGATGATTCTAGGTGATGATATTGATGATCCATTATCAAAAATTATTCCTCCATTTTTAAATTCTGCTTCATAGGAACCGTCATTTTTAACTATAGCTTCTTGTGCAAAAAGTTTGTTATCTTGTGCATCTTTTATTTTAACTTGACCACTTGCCTCTATAACTTTTGTTTTTTGATCATAAGTGACATCTGCTGCTTTAAAAATTTGATTATTGTTAATTAACTCAACATTTCCTTTTGCATGAATTTTATTATCTTTTGGATTTGTGGTGATTTTTTTTGCTTTAAGAGTAGATGAGTCTTTTTGTTTTGCTGCAAAACAAGGTTGCATACAAAAATATAGTGCAATTATTATGAGAAATATATATTTAGTTTTTTTCAGCATATTTTTAAAATTCTTGCCTAAAATTAATGTACTAAGTATATTACTAACTATAGACCAAAAATACAATAAATATATGAAACATTCAACTTTATTTGTCTTTGATATAGAGACTATTCCAGATACTGAAGCAGCTTACAACCTTACGGGATGTGAGTCTAAAAATGTCGAAGAAATGAGAAAAGCATTAACTGATTATCATGTAGAAAAAACTGGTAATTCATTTTTGCGTCAACCATTTCAAAAAGTTGCAGCAATTAGTTTTTTAGAAGCTCAAATTGATGTAGATTCTAAAGGTTATGAAAATTATACATTAACAGAAATAAGAACAGGTGGTACTGAAAAATCAGATGAAGAAGAAATTATAAAAGGTTTTTTTCAATATTTAGCAAGGAAAATGCCGCGTTTTGTAAGTTACAATGGAAGAACTTTTGATTTGCCTGTTTTGAAATATAGAGCTATGAAATATGGTGTTGCTGCTCCATGGTTGTATAAAAGTGGAGATAAGTGGAATAATTATATGCAAAGATACTCTTTAGATTGGCATTGTGATTTATTAGAAGCTTTATCTGATTTTGGTGCTTCTACTCGTTGTAAAATGAATGAGGTTTGCTCTATAATGGGTATTCCTGGAAAAATTGGTGTTGATGGTTCTCAAGTAGCTCAAATGTATGATGATGGAAAAATTAAAGAGATTCGTGATTATTGTGAAACAGATGTTATAAATACTTATTTGTTATATTTGAAATACCAGTTTCATACTGGCAGTATAAGTGAAGAAGGTTATGTAAAGTCGAGTAAAGATTTAATGCATTATTTGGATTCTCATAAAAGTGAGAAGGAACATTTTGGATTGTTTTTGGAAGAGATGGAGAAGGTTAAATAGATTGTTAGTAATTGGATCCTGAAACAAGTTCAGGATGACATAGCGAGGTTTTTGTATCATCCCGAACTTGTTTCAGGATTCATAGTATAAGTATTAATAGATCCTCTACGAAATGCTTTGCATTTCTGAGGATGACACGCCTTCTAAGGAAGGCTTCGTTATTTAAAATTAAAATTTTAAATAACATTTTTTTAACAAGTTAAAAAAATTATGAACAAATACCATATTTTAGTTATAGATGATGATGAGAGATTGCGAGATCTTCTCAAGCAATATCTTACGCAGAATGGTTTTTTGGTTTCTGTAGCTTGTGACGTTAGAGAGGCAAGGCGGCAATTAAAAAAATATATTTTTGATTTTATGGTTGTAGATGTAATGATGCCTGGTGAAACTGGTTTTGAATTTGTTACTTCAATTAGAAAAGAGCAAAATAAAACACCTGTTTTAATGTTAACTGCAATGGGAGAAGTTGATGATAGAATAAAAGGTTTAGAGCAGGGTGCTGATGATTATTTAGCAAAACCATTTGAACCAAAAGAATTGTTGTTAAGACTTAATAATATTTTGAATCGAGTCAGTAACAATAAAGATGTTTGTGAATTTGGAGAATTTTTGTTTGAATTTAGTAGTTTGAAATTAAAGAAAAATAATAAGTTTATTCATTTAACAGAAAGTGAAGGAAAGCTGTTACTTGTTTTTTGTAAACATTTAGGTGAAATTATAAACAGAGAAAAAATTTGTGAATTGTATGATGATATAGATGAAAGAAGTGTTGATGTTCAAGTTGTTAGGTTAAGAAAGAAAATAGAAATAGATTCAAAAAAGCCTCAGTATTTGCAAACTCTTAGGGGTAAGGGGTATATCCTAAACAGTTAGTCTTTTGCCGAAATAGCTCAGTTGGTAGAGCAACTGATTCGTAATCAGTAGGTCAGGAGTTCGACTCTCCTTTTCGGCACCAAATTAATTCTTACTTTGAAAATTTTTGTCGCTTTAGATATTTTTGAAAGAGTCACTTAATAAGAATAAGCTCCCCTTCAAAAATACCTAATCTCCTAAATTTTCTTTGTAAGAATTAATTTGAATATAATGATTTGCGTTGAATTTCTGCGTTGCTTTCAAAGTTTTTTAAGGGTCACGTACGTAAAAATCCGATTGATTTCTAAAAAACTTAGGTTGCTGCGTCGTGCATAGCACTCCTCGCAATGACTGATTAAGAAAATGTAAATTTTAAAAAATAACATTTTCTAAATCCCTAAAATTTCCTTGTAAGAATTAATTTGAATATAATAATTTGCTTAGAAATTCTTATGTGCGCTGTAGCGCAACGCGCGAAGGTGGGCTTTTCATTGATAACTTTTCTGATTTAATTGGATTTTATTTTTTTAAACATATTAGTTAATTCGTTTATGAGTTTATTTATTTCTCCCATTGTAGAATGTTTTTCTGAGAATTTCTTATTATCAAACAAACCTTCTTTTGTGTGATATCTTTGAAATATTTCTAATTCTATTTGATTTGATAAATCATTATTAGGAAGACTCTCTTCTTTTTGTTTTTTAGTTTCTTTATCTAAGATTTTAGAAATATTATTTAGAATTGTATCTTTTATGGATACTGCAAGTCCATCAATAATATATAAATGATATTTCCCCATTTGTTTGCCAAAATATTTAATACTACTTCCTTCTTTTACTGCTTTAACAATGTTGTCTAATTGTAGTTTCTTATTGAGTCTAAATGAGGTCGCAATTAAGCTAAAATTACTATCGGAGATTTGTCCATAATGATAAAAAAAGATCTCTTCTTCGTTGGATATTTCAACAAAAATTCCATAACCATAGCTTTCTTCATCTTCTGTTTTTACTATGTCTTTCCAAAACATTTCTTGTATTTTTTGGCAAGTTTTACCATTAGTTAATTTATTAGGTAGTCCAGTATATAGCCTCCCAAGTTCTTCTGTATATTGCTTTAAATCATTGATTGTTGAACATATGCCTCCAGCTAAAATTGGTATTCTAGAGGTGGGATGACTTGTGTTGTTTTTTAAAACTATTTTATCATCGTCTGTGTTGGTGTAATTAAAAATTGTTTGACCTGGTAATAAAACGCGGACTCCTATTGTTTCTCCCTCTTCTTTGTTTAATCCTTCTAGAAATTTCGTGTTGGATAAATTTAATTTTTTAATAATTCTATTTTGACACTCTTCAAGAAACTTTTTATTTTTAGATACAAAATTTAATATTTCTTCTAGAAGCATAAATGCGTCGTTGCTATAACAATATTCCCCTGTCTTTTTTTTTGGATTGTTTTTTCCGAGAAATGCTTCGCTATTAAAATATTCAAAAGGTAAGATTTTTTTACCTTTTAGAGTTTTAGCAAAAAATTGTTTTGAAGTATCATTGTTCCATGAAGTATGAATTCCGGAAGTATGAGTTAAAATTTGTTTTAAAGTAATATTTTCTATATTTTTATTTTTTAATAATTTTAAGTAACTATTTATTTCTTGAGTAACCTTAGGATTATTCTTAAAATTATTTTTCGCAATTTCATTAAGAATTTTTTTTAGTGTTATATCTAAGTTATCTTTTTCAAAGACTCCATCTATAGCCATTAAAGAGCAAGTTATTCCGCTAAAGGATTTTGATATACTCGCTATAGGATATATTTTATTATATTCGGTTGAATCATTTTTTTTATTTTCCGAATTGTATTCAGTTCGCGCTATGATTAAAGGACCTGTTGGATATTTTGGTTGCATTATTTGTTACTTTGTAGTTTTGTTACTTTTTAAGTAAATTTAAAGAGAGGCTCTTTAAATGTAAAGTTCTATTTTTTATGCCGATATTTTAAATTAACATACAGTTTATGAGGTAATCCTTTCTTGATATTTAAGTCATGAGAATTTAGTAATGCTACTTGTTGTTTTAACTGCTTTTTCTACGCCATATTAAAGTCGTGGTTGGAAGGGTGGTTATTCTGAAATACAATTGAATGATAATGCTTTTAAAGTTATATTTAATGGTAATGCATATACATCTAGAGAAAATATAAATAAAAATTTATTAAGACGTTGTGCAGAATTAACCTTAAATTATGGTTATCAATATTTTGTTATGAGAAATTCTGTTGAAAATGTTGATTCTTATAATTCTAACAATGTGCAGGAAGGGATTTATAATCCCTTCCTTATGTTTTTCTGTGAATAAAATGTTACTTTGAAATAATAGAAAAAGGGTTTATAATCTCTTTTTGTAAAAATCTTTTACAAATTTAAAAGTTATAAGCTATACTAGCGATATATTTAAATAAAATTACAAACATGGGTTCAAATTTAATTCTAGCGATTCAAAATGCATATGTAACTTTTGGTGAAAAGCCTTTGTTTGAGGATTTGTCATTCAATATTCATGAAGGTGATAAGATTTGTCTTATTGGAAAAAATGGTGCAGGAAAGACTACTCTTATGCACATGATAACAGGTAATGTTGAGCTTGATGCTGGAAAAAGAATACAAGTACCAAATTTATCAATTGGTCATTTAGCTCAGGATGTAACATTGAATCCTGAAGATGTAGTTTTTGATTATATTTTTTCAGGACTTGCAGCAGAGAAGCAAAATGATGATTTTAGATTTATGGTTGAAATGATTGCGGATTCTTTGGAATTAGATGTAACTGAGAAAATAAAAAATCTTTCCGGGGGTCAATTGAGACGAGTTGGTCTTGCTCGTTCTTTGGTTGAAGAGCCTGATGTTTTGTTATTAGACGAACCTACGAATCATTTGGATTTTGAATCTGTAAAATGGCTTGAAGATTATTTAAAAGCATATTCTGGAACGGTTATTTGTGTAAGTCATGATAGAACATTTTTAAGAAATATTTCAAATAAAGTTTTATGGCTTGATAGAGGAAATATAAGAGTTTGTCCAAGAGGTTATAGTTATTTTGAAACTTGGTCACAAGAAATTTTAAATCAAGAAAGAAGAGAACTTAGTAATAGACAGAGTATTCTTTCTTTGGAGGAAGAATGGGAAAAACGTGGTGTTAGAGGACGAATAAAGAGAAATGTTAGGCGTCTTGAAAAAGTAAAAGAAGAAAGAGAAAAATTGAAATTGGATAAAAGTCTTTTTAGACAAGTAACTAAAACAATTGAATTGAAGCCTTTGACTTCTATAATGTCTTCAAAAGTTGTTGCAGAATTTATTAAAGTGAACAAAACATTTAATGAAAATGGAAAGAAAAAAGTTATTGTAGATGATTTTAATTTTCGAATAGTTAAGGGAGATAAGATAGGAATTTTAGGAAAAAATGGTGCAGGAAAAAGTACTTTTCTTAAAATGCTTATTGGAGAACTCACTCCAGATTCTGGAAAAATTAAACTCGCGAAGAATATTGAATTTTCTTATTTTGATCAAAATAGAACCAGTTTAGATTTAACAAAAAGTCTTTGGAGAAATCTGTGTCCTATTGGAGATTATATAAATGTAATGGGAAAAGAAAGACATGTTTGTGGTTATTTGAAAGATTTTATGTTTGATCCAAAAGGTGCAAAGAATATAGTAAAAACTCTTTCGGGCGGTCAAAAAAATCGTTTGCTGCTTGCAAAAACTTTAGCAAATCCAGGAAATTGTTTAATTCTTGATGAACCAACAAATGATCTTGATATGGATACTCTTGATATGCTTGAAGAAACTATATCAAATTATAAGGGTACTTTTTTTGTGGTAAGTCATGATAGAGATTTTTTAGATAGAACAGTTAATAAAATACTTGCTTTTGAAGGTGAAGGAGAATTGTTTACTTGTGTTGGGGGTTATGAAGATTACTTAAAAGCATTGAAAGAATTTAAAGAAAATAAAATTGAAAAAGCAAAAATTTCTTTACCTAAGACAGTTAATGTAATTAAAAAAATACAAAAGAAGATTAGTTATAAGTTTCAATTTGAGTTGGATAATATACCTAAAAAAATAGAAATTTTAAATAAAGAATCTGAAGAAATTTATTTAAGGTTTTCTACGGTAGAATTTACTTCTCTTGAATCTGATGAAAAAAATAAAGTTATGCTTAGATCAAAGGCTGTTCATGAAGAGATTCATCAATTAGAGATTAGATGGTTAGAGTTGGAAGGAATGAGAGAAGAAGTATAAAACTTATTATGCAGAAAGGGGTTGAAAATTTCTTTGCGGGAAGGGATTTGTAATCCCTTCCTTAACGTTTCAAAATAATAGGAAGGGGTTGCAAACCCCTTCCTGCAGAGTTTTATTTTATGCAGGAATCTTCTTCCTGCAAAATGTAAAAGGGAGTAAACGAGTTTATTTTAACTTCTTTAATCTCTCTTCCAAAGTTCCAATAATCATACTTTCTGGGTTTTCGGTTTTTTCGATTTCAATTAAAAGTTTATATGCTTGCTTGTTTTGAGTGTCGTAGCTAAGTGTATTTTTTATACATTGTCTTGCTTTGAGTAGATTGGTGTTGTTGAAATACATTGTTGCGATGAATAGGTTGCTTTCAGGGTGTCCGCGATTTAGTTTGTAAAGTTGTTTTGCGATTCTTACTTTATTTTTTTTATTTTTGTAAACTTGCATGTAAAGTTTGGCAAGTTCTTGAGTTGGGTGTGTTGTCCATATTTTTCTGATAACTCTTAATGCTTTTCCTTCGTAACCTTGTTCAATATTTAATTTACTAAATAATGTTGTATTTGTAATATTTTGTGGGTCTAGATTATATGCTAATTTTGCGTATTTAAGACTATTGGTATATTCTCTCTTTTTAAAGTAATCTTCTGCTAAATTTGCATAAATAGAAGAGATTTCTTTTTTATCTGTTTTTTTAGAAAAAGCTTTTAGTTTGATTCCTTGATCTAAAATTTCTTCTGCTTTTGTCCAATTTTGTTCTTGTTTGTGCATTTTGTATAATGCTAAGATACTATCTTTATGTTTTGGGTTTATTGCTAAAATTTGTTTTGAAGATTCTTTTATTTGCTTGCTATCATTGTTTGTTACAGCATTTTGTAAACTTAGTTTTGCTGTAATTAATTTTTCATTTATATATGGTGATTTTATTTTCTTTAATAGTTTTAAAGCTTCTTTATAATTTTTTTCTTTATATAAAATTTGTGCTAATAGAAGTTCAGATAATGGTGAGGTTTTGTTGTATTTTTTTGCTTGTTTCTGTGTTTTTAAAGATTGTTCTAAATCTCCTGCCATTAAATAAATAAAACCATCTGTCAAACAAGAGATATGTTTTTTATATGATTTGATGGTTCTAATATCTTTGTTATTGTGTATAGCGGATACTAGTTTGGAAAATAGATAAGTTAAGAATAGTAATAATAATGTTGTAAAAAAGAATAATGAAATGTTTGCTTGTATTTCATAATCTAACCATGAAAAAGTAACTGTTCCATTATTGTTAAATAGAAAATTTATAATAAGAGAGACAATTGCAACTGTAATAATAAAAAGTATTTTAAACATTGTAATTTCCTAAATAATTTATCATTTGATCTAGCATGTTGTTGATAATGCTAATCTTTCCCAGATCTTGTTTGAATTTTTGAAAGTAATTTGAATATTGTGAATTCTCTATTGTTCTTAGAGCTTGTTCATAAGATTCGGAATCTAATTGTCTTTCTAAGTTATTTATTAGCAATTGTGGCGAGTTTGATTCATATGCTGAATATTTATCACTAACTTTTTTTATACTAATAAGATTTAAGAGACTTGTTTTAATTTTTTTTGTAAATGGTGTGTCGTTGTATTTAATGAAATTATCTTTTGTGATTTGAGTTCTAATATTTTCAAGTTCTTGTTTTAATTGATCTTGTGATTTAAGCGGTTTGATAGAGTAGGGGTGTAGTACTTGCAAGTATTTTAATAAAATCATGTTGTGATTAGAAAGCAATGCTATCTTATGTGTTTTGTCATTAAAAGTATCTCCATTTTTAATAGCTTGTTTTATATCCAATATTGAAGTTAAAATTCTCACAGTTTGTTTGTTTGAGTTGATTTTACAATATTCTATTTTTGAGTTTAAAACTTGGATTTGATGTTTCAGTAGTTTTACTTCTTCTTGAAGTTCTGACATGCTCATTTCTTTTTCTTGTTCTGGAGCTGGTTCTTGTTTTGAAATAAAACTAGTATTTGTTTTTATCTTTCTTTTTTTAAGATGTTCTGTTTTTATTTCAGTAGTATTTTGTAAATTTTCAATTTTATAGATTGTTACTAAAATTCCCAAAACAACTGTAAATGCAGCGGTGAAGTAAAATATTTTTCTGAGTTTTTTAGTGAAATTATTAGATTTTTTTCGTTGTGTTGTTTCCTTGATTGGAGTTTTTTTATTTTTTTTCATGATATATCGTTAATTATTGTTCTTATTAAAATTTAAGAGAATTAGCGATTTTTGCAAGAGTTATTTGTTTTTGTTGGATTTGTTTTTGCGAGATTAGGGTAACAAGGTTTCTGAGCTTGTTGAAAGATGTTGTGTTCTATGGATAAGTGTTTATAAATGATTTATTATAGTTAATTAAAACAAGGTAAAATTGGTTTAATTAGTTATAATGTTATTAATCGTAAAATATATTTTACATTTATTGACAATTGTAAAATATATTTTACACTTTAAATTATACAAATTATGAAAAAGATAGTTGTTTATAAGACTATTTCGGGTAAAGAACCTTTTACTGATTGGTTTTATAAAATAAGAGATGAGGAAGTAAAAAGTAAAATTGTAACGAGATTAGATAGATTGAGGTATAATAATTATGGACACTATAGATATTTAGGTTCTGATTTAATTGAGTTAAAAGAAAATATCGGAGGTGGAATAAGAATTTATTTTACTGAAAAAGAAGAGGAGATTATTATTTTGCTTTGTGGTGGAAATAAAGATTCTCAAAAAAGAGATATAATTAAAGTACAAAAATATTTAGAGGAATTAAAAAATGAAAAAAAGTATAAATGAATTAGGTTTTGATAACTGGGTAATTTATAATTTAAAAACAGATGAGAAATTATTGAATTCTTATATGCAAGATGTTTTAGAAAGTTTTAAAGAACATAATAATATTGAAATTTTACTTTCTGGTTTGAAACATATTGCTAAAGCTAAAGGCTGGACTTATTTGGAAAAGCAAACTGGTATTACTAGACAGTCATTGTATGGTATTTTATCTAAAGATGGAAATCCTAGAATAAAAAATTTTATAACTATTTTAAAAAGTCTTGGTTGTGGCTTGGAAATTAAATTATTACATTCTCAGTCTTAACAATCCCAGCGGTTTCTTTAATTCTTTGCTCGTCTTTTTGTGTGAGGTAATAGTTATTTCCAAGGTCAATGTTAGTTGTGTTATCATTTTCGTGAATTGAAATAACAACTTTTGTTTTTTGAGAAAGGTTTCTAGATTGAGTGTTTTTGATTATTGTGCTTAGTTCTTGTAATGGTTTTCTGCTGTTTATATGTATTGTGATTTCTTGTAAAATTTTTACTTCTTGGCTTTGTATTAGTCTTATTGTTGGTTCTTGAGGTTTTCTGTAATCTTTTCTTCTTGTGCTTTTGATGACTTTTACTAAAGATCCTGGTTTGTTGTTTTTAAGAAATTCTTTTAAAGAAACAATATTGTTAGTTAGAACTCTTGTTCCACCTTCGTTTTTTCTAATAGAACATTCAATAACTATTTGATGATTTTCTTTATCATTTAAAAGATCTTTATTTGCAGTAATGAGATCATTGTCAAAGATTACAACTTCTTGCATACCCTCTGGATCAGAAATACTTACAAAAGCATACCTTCCTTTGTTACCTGATTTTATTTTTGTATTAATCACAACACCAGCTATTCTGATTTTATCATAATTTTGTATTTTGTCTTCTGCAATTTCCCCAGTAAAAGTAATACCTCTTTCGTGTAAGTCTTTTTTGATTATGTCTAATGGATGATCATTTAAGTAAAAACCAAAACTTTCAAACTCTTTTTGGAATCTTTCATTTCCTTGCCAATCGTCTACATTTTGTAAAATAGGTTTACTTGTAATAATATTTGAAGATCCAAAAATACTCATTTGACTGCTGTTTTTTTCTTCTTCAATTGTTGTGCAGTAATTACTTAATGTTTCACAAGAATCATGAACTTGTCTTCTGTTTTTATGAATTTTGTCAAAAGCTCCGCTTTTAGCTAATGATTCAATTGTTTTTTTGTTTATGGTTTTTGTTCCGACTCTTTCTGTGAAATCAAAGATGTTTTTGAAATCTTTATTTTTTTCTCTTTCTGTCATGAGATCTTCCATAACACCAATTCCAACTCCTTTTACAGCTGCTAATCCATATCTTATTGCTAATTCTTTATTTGTAACATTGTCATATTTTTTTACATCAGAATCTTGTCTGTCTTCTGGATTGTAATCAATTTGTTCAACACTGAAGTAAGCGTGAGATTTGTTAATGTCTGGTGGAAGGATTTTAATATCATGAGCTTTGACATCTTGAAGATAAAGATTAATTTTATCTGAGTCATGAATATCCATGTTTATTGTGGCCGTTAAAAACTCAATTGGATAATGTTGTTTAAGAAAAGCTGTCTGATATCCGATTAAAGCATAAGATGCTGCATGTGCTTTGTTAAATCCATAACTTGCAAATTTAGCCAATAAGTCAAAGATTTCATTGGCCTTGTGTTCATTTATGTCATTATGTTTTTTACAGCCTTTAACAAAAATCTCTCTTTGTTTATCCATTTCTTCTAGGATTTTTTTACCCATTGCTCTTCTTAACATATCAGCTCCGCCAAGACTGTAGCCTGCAAGTATTTTTGCTATATCCATAACTTGTTCTTGATAAACAATGATTCCGTAAGTTTCTTTTAAAATATGAGCGACTTTCGGATGAGGATATTCAATTGGTTCTAATCCGTGTTTTCTTTTGATATACATTGGAATATTGTCCATTGGACCTGGACGATACAGAGAAATAAGAGCGATAATATCTTCAAAATAATCAGGTTTAATTTGGCGTAGCATGCTTCTCATTCCTGAAGATTCAATTTGGAATACTCCCATTGAATCACCCGTTTTAAGCATATCAAAAATTTCTTTGTCATCTAATCTTATGTTGTCTATATCAATTTCAATGTTTCTTTGTTTTATTAAAGTTACTGTATCTTTTATTGTTGTTAGAGTTTTTAAACCCAGGAAGTCAAATTTAACAAGTCCAACTTTGTCTACCCATTTCATAGGATATTGAACAGTTTGCATATCTGATTTGTCATCACAACATAAGGCACAAATTTCTTGTAGAGGTTTATCACCAATTACAACACCTGCCGCATGAACTGAAGCATGTCGGTTTAGGCCTTCTAATTGTAGTGAAATGTTGAGCAGTCTATCTATTCTTGGATCAGTATTTCTTGTGTCTTTTAAATCTTCGTCTAGTTCGATTGCTTCTTCTAAAGATGTATTGAATGGTATTACTTTACTGATTTTGTCTACTTCATTGTAACCCATTTGAAGTACACGTCCAACATCTTTAACAACAGCTTTTGCCTGTAGTTTTCCAAAGGTAATAATTTGCGCTACCATATCAGCGCCATATTTATTTTTTACATATTCAATAACTTCTCCACGTCTTCTTTGACAGAAATCTATATCAAAATCTGGCATTGAAACACGTTCTGGATTTAAAAATCTTTCAAAGAATAAACTGAAACGAATTGGATCTAAATCAGTAATTTTTAATGACCATGAAACAACAGATCCTGGTCCTGATCCTCTTCCAGGTCCAACTGGTATACCATTATTTTTACTCCAAATAATAAAGTCAGATACAATTAGAAAATATCCTGGAAAATCCATTGTTATTATAACTTCTAATTCATATTCTAATTGTTCTGTATAAAGTTTTTCTACTTCTTTTTGTTTTTCAGAATCTGTGATATTTTCTAATTTATATTTTTGTTCAAGTCTTTCTTTTAGACCTTTTTTACTTTCATTTTTAAGATGATCAGCTTCTGTTACTCCTTTTGGTAAGGTAAAGTGAGGTAGTGTAGGGGGCCGTTCGTAGGCCATTGTATTGCATCTTTTAGCTATTTTGATAGTGTTTTCAATTGCTTCTGGAATATCAGAAAATAGATCTATCATTTCCTGAGAACTTTTGAGGTAATGTTCTGGTGTTAATCTATGTCTATCGGTTTCACTTATATATCTATTTTCAGCAATACAAGACAACGCATCTTGTGCTTCGAACATTTCTTTTTTTAGAAAGTAACAATTATTTGTTGCAACTAAAGGAATGTTAAGTTTATAAGCGAGGTCTATAAAAGCTTGTTCTGTTTCGATTTCGTCTTTTATACCATGACGCATTAATTCTATGTAAAATCTATCATTGTTGAAGATTTCTTTAAAATCTTTTGCAATTTGTTCTGTTTTTTGAGTTTGTTTTGTGAGGATTGTTTTTCCTAAAATACCCTCTGGACCTGCGGATAAACATATTAAGCCTTTGTTTTTTTCTTTAAGCCATTCTAGTTTTATGTGTGGATTACTGCCAGTTTCTCTTTTTAAAAAAGAATCACTAACTAAAGCAATTAAATTTAAGTAACCTTCTTTTGTTGCTGCTAAAAGAACTATTTTGCAAAGATTTGTATTTGTATTGTATTGTTCTGATAAATATGAAGTAAAGTCTACTAATAATTCACTTCCAACAATTGGTTGTATATTGCATTTTTGTAAGGTACATGAATATTCTAAGGCTCCGAAAAGATTTCCTGTGTCAGTTATTGCTGCTGCAGGCATGTTGTGTTTAAGTGTAGCATTCGCTATATCTTTAATTCTTAAAGCGCCGCTGCAAAGGGAGTATTCTGTATGGTTTCTTAAGTGTATAAAGTGTGTCATAAATGACTGATTTTTTCTATAAATTTATTTTTATGTTTCTTAGATTTTTATTCAATGTTCTTAATACTTCCGCTGAAATATCTAAATTTTCTTTTGAATATATTAATGCTGAAGATGATATAGCTATGTCAAATTTATATCCTTCTTTGTTTCGCATTTTTTTAACTATGTGTTTTATTTCATCGTTGATTTCCATAATTGCATCTTGATGAGATTTTTTCATATTTTCTTCTGTGCTTTTCATGTATTGTTGAAAATTAAAAACTTCTTTTTGAAAAATTTCCATTTTCTTTTCCATCGCTTCTTGAGAAATAACACTGCTTTGGTTTATTATGTTTTGTCTTTTAGTATTTAATTCCGCTTCTTTTTTCTCTATTTCTTTTTGTAATTGAGTTTTCTTTTTTTCTAGTTGTTTTTTAACGTTTTTTAATACTATTGAGTTTTCTATTATTTGTTCCACATCTACTATTGCTATTTCTGCTGCATGAGCTGTGTTTAGAAATAAGAAAAATAAAATTGTAACTGCTATTTTTTTCATAATTTTGTTTTATAATTAGTTATAACTTTAATTTAGATTAGTTGTAGGAAAAATGTATGGTAAAATAAAATAAAAAGCAACGATGCAAGTTGTTTTACTCTTGCAAAATATCCAAATAATGATTACATTACTATTATTAATTTTTATAAATAATAAAAAGGTTTTTAATATGAGAGAGTTTGTTCAAGCAAAAACAACTGCAGTATCTTATGATGAAGGTTTAAGATTATATATGATTAGTATATATAAATACATGGGATGTGCATTATGTTTAACAGGTGTTATTTCTTTTTTTGTAGCTAATACACCAGCGCTATTACAACTTATATTCGGGACACCTCTTAGGTGGGTAGCAATGTTAGCTCCTTTGTTTTTTGTTATGTATTTTTCTGCTAAGATATGGTCTATGTCTCCTGCAAAAGCTAAAAATTCTTTATGGATTTTTTCAGGTTTAATGGGATTGTCTTTAGCTTCTGTATTTGTATTCTATACTGGTGCGAGTATTGCTAGAACATTTTTTGTAACTGCAGGTACTTTTGGTGTTATGAGTTTATATGGTTATACAACCAAAAAAGATTTAACAGGTCTTGGATCATTTATGATAATGGGTTTGTTTGGAATTATTATAGCGTCAGTTGTAAATATATTTCTTAAAAGTCCTGGTTTGGAATTTACAATTTCTATTTTAGGTGTTCTTGTATTTACTGTTTTGACTGCATATGATGTACAAAAAATAAAACATACTTATAATTATGCTAGTGGAGATTCTGATATGAAAGAAAAGACGGCTGTGATGGGTGCATTGAATTTGTACATGGATTTTATTAATCTTATGTTGTTTTTATTACGTTTTATGGGTGACCGAAGGTAAAAATAATTTTACTTTAGATTTTGTTGTAATTTCGATTTTTGTGGTGCCACGTATACAGGATACGCGTCCGCTCCTCAAAATCAAAATTTCTTAAAAATCTTTTGTAAAATCATTTTTAAAAGAAATATTACTTTAGATTTTGTTGTAATTTTGATTTTTTATTAATAATTTTTTTGAGGTTTTTTATGAAAAAGATTTTATCGATTGTTTTAGTTTTAATGTTAGCAGTTGCTTGTGGTAAAGCAGAGCCTAGATTGAAACTTAAAGGTGAACTAGTAGAACTTCCTGAGTGGGTAATTACTCCAGATAGGGAAGATGGAATAGCTGCAGTTGGTATTTCTCAACCTAGTAGAGGTGGAATGTTATTTGAGATTAAAAAGGCTGAATTAGATGCTAAGGGTAATATAGCAACAAAGATTCAATCTGAAATATCAAGAGTAACAAAACAAGCTTTGAGAGAAGCTAATGTTAATAATATCAATGATGTTGAAACTGTATTTAGTCAAGTTACTAAAGAAGTTGTAAAGGATGTTCCTTTAACTGGTGTTCAACGTATTAATATCTATAAATATAAAGATGGTACATTGTATGTTCATATGATTTTGAAAGATGCTGATTACAGTAAGTATTTAGCAAATAGTCAAAAAATGTTTGAACAACGTTTACAAAATGCAAATCTTGCTAGAGAGAATTTAAATAAAGCTCAAGAAGCAACAAAGTCTTTGTTTGATGAGTTAGATAAAGAAAGAGAGTCAGAATAATTATGAAATATTTTATAGTAATATTGTTATTGTGTAGTGTATCTGCGTGTTGTGGTTCTAAAAAACCTACATTAGCAGAAAAACATAATAATGCTTCAGAGAGATTGAATAATTCAGAAAAAAATTCAAAATCTTTATTTGAAGGTTTATAAAAAAGGTTTTAAATGTTATTGAATAAACTTAAATATTTTTTATTAGTTTTAATCTTATGCTTGGCTGTAAAGGGCCAAGCGTTTGCCGTTGAAACTGAAAAAGTTGAAGTTTTAGAAGAAAAACAATATCAAACTTTACCTGATTTGATAGAATCTATATTACCTACAGTTGTTAATATTTCTGCTACAAGAAATAATCAGTATACTGATATAAAAGATGGTTATTATGAAAAGAATTTTAAAGATTCTGCGCCAAAATCAGTTGGTTCAGGTTTTATTTATAATGATGAAGGCTATGTGGTTACAAATAATCATGTTATAGAAGATACAGATGAAATTTTTGTAACTCTGAAAGGATCAAAAACTAAGTTTACTGCTAATGTGGTTGGTGTGGATAAAAAAACAGATTTAGCAGTTTTGAAGATTAATATTAAAGTTGATCTGCCTCATGCTGTTTTTGATACTACAAATTCATATAGGATCGGTGATCAGGTTATAGTAGCAGGAAATCCATTTAATTTAGGTATTTCTGTTAGTAAGGGTATAATTTCAGCTGTTAACAGAGATATTAAGATAAGTGCTTTTGACAATTTTATTCAAACAGATGCTGCTATTAACAAGGGAAATTCTGGTGGACCAATGTTTGATCTTGAAGGCAATGTTATAGGAATTACAAGCGCTATTTATTCACCTGATGGTGGCAATGTTGGAATAGGTTTTGCTATTCCTGCTTCTGATGCTTTGCCTGTTATAGAAAAAATAATTAGATATGGTTTTGTGAGAAGAGGATGGCTTGGAATTACTGCTAATGAAGCTGATTCAAAAATGTTTAAAGCATTAGGGGTTAATCAAAAATATGGTATTTTAGTAACTGATGTTGTTGACGGTAGTCCTGCACAAAAAGCTCATATTCTTCCTTCTGATGTAATTATTGCCTTTAATGATAATAAAATAAAGCAATTAAAAGATTTGCCATTAATGGTTGCTGCTACGGAAATAGGAAGAAAAGTTGAGTTAACTGTTGTAAGAAAAGGAAAATCTTTAAATATTTCCACTGTAATTGAAGAGTCAAAAGAAAAGGGTGGTCGTGATGATGAGTACGAAGGTATACAAGGTAACTCTATAGAAATCTTTGATATGTATTTAAGTTCTGTGGATGGTGTTGTTAGAAAAAGATTTAAATTAGATCATGATATTGAAGGATTTTTGGTTTTAAGAGTTAAGAAAAATGGATTAGCTGCAACAAAAGGTATAAGATCTGGTGATATAATTTTATCTGCTAACCAAATGCCTCTTGTTTCAAAAATAGTATTAAGAAATGTTATTACTAGAGCAAAAAATACAGAAAAAGCCAATGTCCTTTTGATTATAAAAAGATATAATAAGAATACATTTGTTCTGATGCCTTTAGGTGATCTAGCTTCAACTTCTTTTAGAAATTTATAAAAGATAACTCATATAAGAAATGAAAAAATTTTATATAAAAACATTTGGTTGTCAGATGAATGTTTATGATTCATCGAGAATTGCTGATTTATTAATACAGGATAAATATGTTTTAACAGAAAATGTTGAACATGCAGATGTAGTGATTGTTAATACTTGTCATATTCGAGAAAAAGCAAAAGAGAAGATTTTTTCAATGTTAGGTAAAATTTCTATTGTAAAAAATAAGAATATGAAAAAGGAAAAGTATATGATTGTTGTTGTGACCGGTTGTGTAGCGCAGGCAGAAGGTGGAGAAATTTTTAAAAGAATGCCTATAGTTGACATTGTTGTAGGTCCTGGTAGTTATCACAAACTTCCAGAATTAGTTAATCAAGTATTTGTAGAAAAACAAAAAGAAAATAATTTTAGAAAAATTGAATTAGATCTTACTGTAGCAGAAAAATTTGATAAACTACCAAACATAAGAGAAACAAAAGGAGTTAGCGAACTTGTAGCAGTGCAAGAAGGTTGTGATAAATTTTGCGCTTATTGTGTTGTTCCTTATACAAGAGGAAGAGAGTATTCAAGACCCTCAGAACAGATTTTTAATGAAATTTTATTATTGAGAGACAAAGGTGTTAAAGAAGTTATTTTATTAGGTCAGAATGTTGACAATTATCAATATACTGATAAAAAAGGAAATCTTCTCAGGCTTTCAGATTTGATTAAAAAAACAGCTGAAATTTCAGGTATAGAGAGAATTAGATATACAACTTCTTATCCAACTCAAGTTACACAAGATTTAATTGATGCTCATAAGGATGTTCAAAAATTAATGCCCTATATTCATTTACCAATACAATCTGGTTCAAATAAAATTTTAAAATTGATGAATCGTAGATATACTACAGAACAGTATTTAGATGTTATTGAACAAGTTAGAAAAGTAAGACCAGATATTGCGATTTCTTCTGATTTTATAGTTGGCTTTCCAGATGAATCAGATGAAGATTTTGAGCAAACTTTAGATTTTGTTAAAAAGGTAAATTATGCTCAAGCTTATTCTTATAAATATAGTTCAAGACCAGGTACTGCTGCTGCTAAGAGAAAGAATCAAGTAGATGAAGCAATTAAACAAGAAAGATTAGAAAGATTACAAGAGCTTTTGAACTCACATCAGTTAGAATTTAACAAACAACATAAAGACAAAACTTTATCAGTTTTGATTGAGGGTATTTCTACAAAAAATAAAAATACATTTTTCGGTCGTAGTCCTTATTTGCAATCTGTGACTGTTCCTAAATCAATTAATCAAGAAATTAAAGTTGGTGATATTTTGGATGTTGAGATTATAGATGTGAATATGAGGAATTTGAGAGGGTAGGTGATTGTAAGGATACTATGTGTTACGTGGGGTTGCTGTGCATTTCTAAAAAATGCTCGCAATGACATTTATAATGACTGCAATTAATGTTTTGTGGAAAAAAAATTTTCAAAGCGACGACAATGAATAACGATGTGGATCCCCTACAAAATGCTTTGCATTTTTGAGGATGACATGCCGTTCTAAAACGGCTTTGTTTTTCGAATCTAGTTCGAAAAACATTTTTTTAACAAGTTAAAAAAATTAGGTCATTACATGTTTTGCTTCAACAAACTCAACATGCTTTCTAACTTTTGGATCGTACTTTTTGAATTTCATCTTATCAGGTCTTTTTTTAGGATTTCTAAAAGCTATATAGTAAAAACCTGTTTTTGCTGTGCTAACTAATTTGAAAAGAATGTTTGCTTTCTTTTTTTTAGATGATTTTTTCTTTTTATCTACCATTTTAACTAATTATTTAAAGTTGGAACTAATGAGGAAATAATACACAATTCTTTTGTAAAGTCAATATATTCCGTAGTCTTTTTTGTTAATTTTATTGACCATATTTAACGATTGAACTAATAATCATTGAATTCTTAAGAAGTAATGAGTATTTTATAATAAGAAGTTTTAAAATTATCGTAATATTTAAATGAAACTAAAAATATTTTTTCTAGCATTTTTGTTCACTTGTTACTTAGGTTCAGAAGTTCGAGCACAAACGGTTGATGGTATTTATTATGATTGGACAGTGTTTGAAATAGACGAACCAGGAAAGGCAAAAAAATGTTATATAGCTTCATTTCCTAAAAAACAAATAGGTAATCATAACAAACTTAGAGAACCATATGTTTTGGTTACAAGATATGAAGGTAGAAAACTTGAAGAAATAAGTGTTTATTGTGGATATGAATATAAACTTAATAGTAAAATTTATATTTCAATTGATGGCAAACAATTTAGACTTTTTACTAAACAAATTATAGCATGGGCAGAAACAAGCAAAGATGATAAAACTATAATTCAGAATCTTTTAAAAAGTAAAATATTAAAAGTAAGGGGAGAATCTGCAATGGGGAGTTATTCTGTAGATGAATATTCTTTACGTGGTTTTACTCGTGCTTATAAAAGAATGAAAGATCTTTGTAAATCTTCAGAAGAATAGAGATAATTTCAATTATGTATTTTTCTAATTCAAAAAAATCAGTAAAAGATTACAAGTGGAAAATACGAGAATGTGATGAACGAAAGGTTTTGAGTTTGTATCAAAAACTTGGTGTTTCAGAAATTGTCGCTCGTTTGTTGGTGTTACGTGGTATTGTATCTATTTCTGAAGTTGAATCTTATTTAAATCCTAAATTACGGAATTTGTTACCAGATCCTTTTCATTTATTTGATATGGATAAAGCTGTTGATGTTGTTGTTGATGCTATTCAACAGAAGAAAAAAATTGTTATTTTTGGAGATTATGATGTTGATGGCGCTACATCTACTGCGTTGTTGAAAAGATTTTTAGCTAGTATTGGTATTGATGTTAAAGTATATATTCCGGATAGAACCAAAGAGGGCTATGGTTTAAATATTGAAGCTGTGAGATTATTAAAAGATCAGGATTCAGTTGATTTAATAATTACTCTTGATTGCGGTATTAGTGCTCATAAGGCTATTGATGTAGCAAAGGAATTAAATGTTAAAGTTGTGGTGTTGGATCATCATTTAGGTTCTGAAAAATTGCCAAATGCTTGTGCTGTTGTTGATCCGAATAGATTGGATGAAAAAACAGAGTATAACAATATAGCTGCTGTTGGAGTATGTTTTTTGTTTTGCGTTGGTCTGAACCAAAAGTTGCGTGAATATTATAAACAAAAAAATATAAAAGAGCCTCAAATTTTAAATTTGCTTGATTTAGTAGCATTGGGTACTGTTTGTGATGTAATGCCATTAGAAGGACTTAATAGAGCGTTTGTAACGCAAGGTTTAAAGATACTTAATAAAAGAAATAATTTAGGAATTAAAAAATTAATTTCAGTTGGTGGTATTGAGGAAGAAATAGATGTTTATCATTTAGGTTTTGTTTTAGGGCCAAGATTAAATGCTGGTGGTAGAGTAGGGGAATCGGGTTTGGGCTCTCGATTATTATCAACAAATGATGAAAATGAAGCAGAAAAAATAGCTCTAATATTAAATGATTTAAATACCCAGAGACAAAAATTAGAAAAAGATATTTTAGAGCAAGCGATTTTGCGAGTAGAGGAAAAAGCATTATATAAAAATCCTGTTATTTTTGTAATTGGTAATGAATGGCATGAAGGTGTAATTGGTATAGTTGCGTCGCGTTTGAAAGATAAATATGATAAGCCAACTGTTGTTGTTACTTTGCTTAATGGTATTGGAAAAGCATCTTGTCGTTCTGTTAAAGGTGTTGATATTGGGTCTGGTATTATAGAAGCACAGATGAAAGAAATTTTAACAGTTGGTGGTGGACATGCAATGGCTGGTGGTTTTACTGTTCAGGAGAGTAGAATAAATGATTTACGAGAATTTTTCTATAATAAGTTTAAAAAAGATGTTCAAGAATATTCTGATAATAAAGAAAAACAAATAGATTTAGTTTTAGAGTGTAGTAATTTGAATTTACAATTAGTTGAAGAATTAGAGAAGCTAAGGCCTTATGGAATGGGAAATTCTAAACCAAAAATAGTTTTAAAAGATGTTTTAATTTTAAAAGTTGACGTAATAGGCAAAGAAGCAAAACATTTAAGGTGTATTATTGCTGATAAAGATGTTATGGGTTTTTCAAATGGAATTATTGCTATGGCGTTTAATTATAAGAATGAAGGGTTTGATGTGTTGTTGGACAGTAAAGGTAAAAAGTTTAGTTTGTTAGGTGAGGTTAGAGTGAATGAGTGGGGTGGACAGAAGAAGGTTCAATTTTTTGTACAGGATATTATTGTTTGAATTTTGTATAGATATTGAAATGTTAAGGAAGGGATTGTAAACCCCTTCCTGCAGAGATTATTTATAGATCTACTTTTATAGTAAGAGCACAAACTTCTCCTGTATTTGTGCTATATGTTGCTGCTACTGTTGGTTCACTTTTTGAGGCTTCTCTTTCTGTGCATGTAGTAGTAGTAGTAGCTCCATTCGCCATAGTTGTACCAATCGCCATTACTGAGCCTGAGTATGGTTTTGCATCGTCTAATTTTGTGTCTAGAGATAAAGAATCTGGACCTGAAAAATATACTGTTGCAGCTCTTAAGCCAACCACTGTATCTGGTGTTGTTATTGATTTTGCAATAGTTGCTACATTAGCATTTATTACGATGTCTGATTCTGTCGAATTATCAACTAATGTATCAATGTATCCTATATACCATTTTGCATTTTTTATTTTTGAGGCCATGTATTTATTTGAACCTGGGGTTGCGCTTATAATTTTTTCAGTATATAAATCACCCCATGCATCATTACTGTCTTGGATTTTTCCGTTATTATCATCATCACCTGGTATGGTGTCTTTTAATGCGTAATAAGCATTTACAGCCATTTTGTAATTACGAGATTCTGAAATAACATTTCTTAATTGTGCTGTTTTGATTAATTTGGCACCACCTGTAACTCCTGCAACTAATAAACCTATTATTATAAGTACTATAGATAGTTCTATAAGAGAAAAACCTTCACTTCTTTTGTTTGTATTTATCATTTTCTTGTTTTTAAAAAATTTAATAAAAATTTTAGTTTTTGTGTTTTATATAAGTTAAGTGGATAATTTGTTACTAGTGATTATGTTATAATTGTGGTTTTTTAAAAACAAGAGAAAATCTAGAAGAAAATTTATTTATTGAGAATGAATATAAAAAAACAGGATGTTTATTAACACCCTGTTTGTAGTTTTTTGCGTTTAAATAGATATTTTACATACCTACTTCAATAGAAATAGCACATTTTTCTGATTTTTCTGTTATCGCATATGCTGCACTTGAGACACAATCTGTTAGCATTCCTCTTATTGAACCTATATCAGGTAAGCCGTCATCTAATTTAGTATCAATTGATTTAGCGTCTCCAGGACTTAAAGATGCTACGGGTGATAAGGTTGAAGAAGCAGTCATAGTTTTTGTTAAAACTAAAACATTTGCGTTAACATCTGCGTTTCCTGGATTGCTAGCTGCAGCTCCAAAATAATCTAATGCCCATCCAGCACTTTTATATTTGGATTTTGGCATATTAATTCCTGCAACTAAAGCGCCAGTTGTACTTACTGTAATTGAACTATCAATAATACCTTTGTCTTTCATATCATACCAGCCTTGAGAACCTTCATATGCTGCTGCAGAGTTTTTATGTTCAATTCTACCATTTTTATTGCCACTTACGTCACCTGGTAAGGCATCATTTGCTGTATAATAAGCATTTACAGCAACTTTATAATTGCGAGCTTCTGTGATAACTGATCTCATTTCAGAGCTTTTAATTAAACTCGATCCTCCTGTTATACCTGCCACTAATAAACCTATGATAATAAGTACAATTGATAATTCTATAAGAGAGAAACCTTTGTTTGTATTGTTGTATTTCATGATTTTATCTGAAGTGTTTTGTTTAATAATAACACTGTTTATGTTATAGGTGTCTTATTTTAAAAACAAGGGAAATATATTTTGTAAATATTGAAATTTAGAATGATATATAAAACAAAAAACAGGGCGTTTTTATACGCCCTGTTGAAAGTGAAATTCTCCTTCGCTTTTTGAGCTTTGGAGGATAAAAAACTCTAAATGCTAAAGCATAAGAGTTTTTAAATTAAATTCCTATTTTAATAGCTAAAGAACAAAATTCGTCTGTTACAGAGTAAGTACATGTACCACCTGTAGTAGTTATTCCTCTTACAGATCCGCTACTTATTACTCCATCATCCATTTTAGTATCAATAGAAT
>Ga0307989_1000456_pt1 | contig 26851 bp, 18 predicted proteins | sample EllFjometagen185_FD_203164 | JGI IMG/M metagenome (GOLD analysis project Ga0307989, IMG submission 203164) | Marine microbial communities from Ellis Fjord, Antarctic Ocean - #185 | ecosystem: Environmental > Aquatic > Marine > Unclassified | place: Southern Ocean | collected 2014-10-08 | reverse complement strand
TTTCACAAATTCTTCCACAACATCCGGGTTTCCGATAGATTCATCAGCTTCTACCAGATCTTGTTCGATCTCTTGAGCTTTAATAGAATGCTGAGCAAAGATACTACGAGATAATTTCTCTCGCTGAGCTGCCTTTTCATAAGCATTAGTTGCTTTCAATTCACCTTGTGAGATAGGATCAGTCTCACCAAAATCAAGTTTAAGCTGCAGCCTTTCTTGTACTTGATTGGGATTCAATAATACAGAATGCAGTACTGTATCCATAATAGATTTACTGTCCTCCGGGAAGGGAAGAGAAATACCGATGGATTTTTTTATTTCCCGCACTTTTCTTAAGATCACTTTAAGAACTACACCATCAATAGGATTATCTTTACCATAAAGCATAAAAGCTTTTACTACTTTAGAGCTTTGACCAAAACGATCAACCCGGCCTTCACGTTGTTCCAATCGATTAGGATTCCAGGGTAAGTCATAATGCAGAACTGCGGTGAAATACTCCTGCAGATTAATGCCCTCACTCAGGCAATCTGTTGCAAACAGAACACGTTTCTTAGCTCCACCCATGGCATCAATGCGTTGCTTACGCACTTCATCGGGGTCTTCACTTGTTATTACTTGTATATCAATCTTTTTAAAACTTTTTTCAAGTTCAGGTTTAAGCAATTCACCCAGATATTTTGCTGTGGGAATGTAACGACAGAAAATTACGGGATTGAATCCCTGGTCTAGCCAATCTTTAATTATCTCTAAAGTCCAGGCTGCTTTTCTGTCATCATGAAGATTCATCATGCTTTCCAAGCTGGTAGCAAGGTCATTCATTTTATTAATCTGGCTACGTGACCACTCTGCTTTGGTCATTACATGGTCTGGTACAAAATCTCTATCACCGCTATAATCTTCATCCAAAATGGGGTTGGCATCATCAAGTTCCAGATCAAGTTCAGATGTGATGTTGCCAATGCGATTTTTTAGCATCATGACACCGGATGCTGGGCTGGACATCACGCCACGGAGTAAACCCAGAGCAGTCCAATAGTGCACTCTTCTTCGCCTCTCGGTTACATCACCACTTTTGGTGAGATTCTGGGCAAAATTTAATGCCTCTGTGAAAAAAGCCTGATACTTGGGTGTAAGCTCATAATCAAACTCTCCGGGATCACGTTTAGGAAAAATCGTTTCCTGGTCCATCCAATACTCCACGTCTGCCCTTTTGCGCTGGATAAAGTGTTTAGCAATTTCTTGGCGTTCAGTTTGGTTAGCATCCGGAAGATCAAGAGCTTCAAATTTAGGATAAAGCAAACCTAACAAGGATTGGAATTCTTCCGGCTTTCCGCTGTGAGGTGTGGCTGTAAGTAATAGCAGATGCTGATTTTCTTTTCTGGCAATATCTGAAATTAGATGATAACGTTGCTGCTGGTTTCTCGTTGCTCCACTGGGTCGAGCACAAGTATGAGCTTCATCGACTATAATCAATTCAGGGCATTGCTCAATGAAGACCTGCCGTCTGTTATCTGATTTGATGAAATCGATGGAAATAACCTGGAAGGGATAATAATCATAAACACTGGTATCTCCTTGAATTTCCCGATCTAATCTAGCCTGTGTATTAGAACGAATGATCACAGCATCAATCTCGAATTTGTCTTTCAGCTCCTGTTGCCATTGCTCACACAAATGTGGAAGACAAACCACAGCAAAGCGTTTTATCTCTCTACGTTCAAGTAGTTCTTTTACTATCAATAAAGCTTCAATTGTTTTTCCTACTCCTACATCATCTGCAATAAGCAACCTAACGGGATCCTGTTTGAGAGCCATGATAAGTGGTACCATTTGATAAGCACGTGGTCTGAATGAGAGTTTTGCTAATGATCGAAAAGGTCCTGCACCACTTCTGAAGGATAATCTTGCTGCATCATATAATAATTTGGCAGAGGATATCGATCCTATATCATCTGAAGTTGGAACAGGAAATTCAGCAGAATCTATTTTGTCTTCTGGTAATCTTAAAGGTAAATAGATACCGGTTGCTTCATCCTCTGAACCACCTAAAGGTTTAATTCTCAATAAATTTTCATTTTCTGATGGTTGAACTACCCACTCTCTTCCACGAGTTTTTATAAGTGTTCCCGGACTGAATTTCATTATCTTACCTTCTTAAAAATATCTGGACGTTTTGCAGTAATCTCAGTAAGGTTATCCAAATAGTAATATACAAATACTTGCTGACCTCGGTTACGGATAGCTTCTCTTAGCTCTTTATCTTTTTGCTTAATAGCTGGTTTGTCATGAGGTGTACCATCACAAAAGACCCATACGTCCGGTTCATAGAAAAAATCCGGTTGTACATAAATTCCCTCTACTCTTTTCTGAGCTGAATCCGGTAATTTAAGTCCATTATCATATAGATATTTGAGAAATTTCTTTTCTGTGTCGGAATTTGGATCTATTGATCGCATAAGAGTTTGATATTGTTCTTCGTAGCTTTTCCCACTGGTATTTGCCAACTCTATCTGGCAGGACATCAGTTTTTCTAACGCGTCTTTAATAAGGAACCTATCAATCCTTAGATGATCTCTTTGGTTGTAATAACTAAGCAGGTCAGAATACGAAGCAGGTTCATCGTAATCCTCATCATCATAGCGCAGCAATTTATACGCTTCTTTTATTACATCCAGAAAAAGATCTTTATTTTCCACAAATTGCGATAGAATACCCAGGCTGCCCTCAGATGCTTCATAGAGGAACATATTGGGCATTTTAGGATCACCCATCTGACATACACCTATCTCGTTAGATTCTACCTGGAAGACACTTTCAATAGCTCTTTTGAGAGCATACTGCATAGTTACAACACCATCAGGTTCCAAAGCCAGCGATTTGATAGGTTGAATATATAAAGCATCAGCAGTATCCGTAGTATAAAGTTGAACTCGTTTAATCTCTTCACTTTGCTCTTCCTGGTTACTTTTTTTCCAACGACCCGTAGTTAGTCCGATTGGAAAACCTTCTTCTTTACTAATCCGCCATTTAGTATTTATTTGTACTAATTGTGCTGCTGGTATGTATTGTAATCTCAGAAAATATTCTTCATCCGATTTCATAATAGCAGAGATTATGGAATCCATTCCACCCGGTACCGAGAAATAAGTTTCGTTTTCAAATCCAGTTGATACCCTTTCTTCCTCTTCACAAGAAATCCGTTCCACTTCCTCTGATTTTGATTCAGCCATCTCCAGCAAGTTGGCAAAAATCTTTTTACTGCTGCTGTCATCCAATGCTACATTACTGAAAGGACACATGTCTTTATCAAACTCTTCTCCAGACAAGAAATATCCTGAGTTCACGCTTATCTTGGCTTTTTGCATCCGTTCAGTCATCTCTTGAATTACAAGCTGTTCAATACGATATTTTGCGCCATTGTGATATACAATATTGCGAGGACCAAATTCGCGTAGAGCTATAAAGCGAGGACGTGAGATAAACTCTCCTGAGTTACCAATTGGGATAAAGACTCTAAGAGGTAATCTCGTAAAATTGTATCCTGGTAAGAATCCCTCAGAGGCTAAATAGCGATATGGATAGAATTCCGATAACTGACGACTACCTTTCATACTATTATTTTTTAACAGTTCTCGCTGTCTATCTGCCTGGTGTAATTCTCGGTAAGCATTCTTTTTCTCAGTACTATGGTCCTTATAGCGTCCTGATTTGATAATTGATTGGGCGTTGGTTAATTGCGTCATAGCTGATCGATATAACTTTCTCCATCTATCCAGGCTTAAATTCAAGTTATTACCAAACGAATCTATCTGCAGATTGATCCATTGTTCGTTGAACCATTTTAGATCATTCAGGTGTGTGTGTTTAAAATCCTGCAAGACGTTGTTGAAGTCTGTTATTATATTTCTTCGATTGTTTGCTGTAAGCTTGGTTGCTTCAATAATATTGTCCATTAACGGTAATTCAATAACATTTTCTTCATCAATCAAATCTGAAATTGACCTATCGATTTGCGGTAAGCCAATTTCTGCTAAATAAATTGCATTCAGATGAGTACGAAGAAGCTCTTCATTACATATATCTATACTGGGTGGAGCTACCACACCTGCAACCATATCCCGTGAGTTCTTAAAATAATGCCTGTCGTGAGGAGAAAAGCCAGAGCAATAGGTGAAGATAAAAGCAGCCTGACCACTACGACCAGCACGTCCACTTCTCTGAGCATAATTTGCAGGATTAGGAGGTACATTGCGCATGTGAACGACATTTAAACTTGATATGTCGATACCTAACTCCATTGTTGGTGAACAGAATAGTGCGCTAATTAGCCCTTCTCTAAATTGTTCTTCCCGTTCCTTACGATCTTCATATCCCATCTGACCTGTATGCTCAGATGCTTTATACTCTTTTAATTTATTGAAGTCTGTTTTGTATACATTTTGGAAATATTTATTCGGCCGAGGTTCTACCATTTTGTATGATCGATTCTTTACAGCATCTGGAGTTAAAGATTCTTCATCTCCTAATTTCCATAAGATCTGATCAATGCGGAGTTGAAAAATTTTAGCTGGTTCCCCTTTTTTGTTTTGTGCAGGGAATGATGCTATCCAACCAGCATTTTCAAGTAAGTCCATAAGAGGTCTAATCATTTCCAGATATTCGTCTGTATTAAGTTTGTAATCGGAAAATTCTGCTAAAGTTTCTCTGAGATACTTACCTAAAGCACTTTGAGGTCCAATACTTGCTGAGTACATATTAGAGCGAGAATTGATGGTTTCGAAACGTAAAAAGTACGGTTCCTGGATCTTCTCATTGGCATCAAAATTCCAAGAAGGTAGGAGTTTGTCGTTCAGGTTTTTACGCTTTTTTTGAATCTGATCAGCTGTAAGATAATCTTGGCTATGAATGGCATAAGAGCGTCGAAAATAATCAAGAACTTGAAAAACAATTTTGATTCGAGATTCAGACTTCATATCACAAAAATATGGCACTTGTTGCCAATACTTCTCTAAAGAGCAGTTCTCATCCAGATATTTGTAATCAATCCTTAGAAGAGAGCTTTGCTCTAAATTTGGCAATATTACTCGCCAACCTCGACGCAGATCATATAAAGCCCTGTAGGTAATATAATCTTGTAGAGCTTGTGAATTATCTTTTTTATTTGAAGGAAAATCCGAAGGATATCGTGCATACTCTTCCTGCTGCAAACTTAATGCATCAAAGATTTCTTGGCTTAGATTAGAATGATCAAGATAGTGATTTTTATTCTTATCCAAGGCATGATATATAGCTGATCGTACACGGATTACTCTCATAAAATCATTGAAATGACCTGTTTGTAGAGATGCATCTTGTCGATTATCTGTAAAACTGAGTACTTTTTGATCTTCAAGCTTAGAGCCAATTTGTCCGAGTTGCTTTAAGATGGAAAATGTAGTAATAGTAGTAGAAGTACTTCTTCCTTCACTTCCAAGCTTGGTAAGTTTTGTAGAATCACTGGTTTTAGGATCGTAGATAGTTCCGCTGGTAGGGTCAAATAAAAGTTTTGCACTCATAAACCAGCCAGAATATTTCATTTTATCGCTGAATGAATAGTTACCGTATTCATTATAAGTTATTCTTTGGGGTACACGATTCTCATATTTTTTTGTAGGAGATATGCTGCCAGCCGATGAATACTTTAACCATGCATCAGGTAGTTTTTCTAAATCTATATCCGGATCCCAAATGTCATCATACGGAATAAGATAGCCTGCCGAAGTTTCTTCTTCCTCGTCTCCTAATTCTCTGAAATTTCTTGGAAATAGCTTTTCCGAACTACTATTGAGAGATACACAGAAAAATTCATATCCCGAAACACGGCTAAATACAACCGGAAATAGTGGCTTTTTATCTTCATCTTTGCCTTTGAAAACTCCTGCTTCCAGAGTAATAATCTGCTTATCATCCTTATCTAAAGTAACATAAACTGAGCCCGTTTGAGAGATAAATTGGTGTAGCTTAAATGGAAGTAAGGGTGTGTGGTCTTTCTCAGATCTTCGTGCATTAATATTCGAAATCCATTGCAACATGTCAGTTAACTTTTGTGCACAGACTTCTACATCTAAATTAATATAAGTATGCAACTCCTGGTTGATCTCTGAAAAGTTCAAAGGTATATTTCTTACCAGTATGCCTTCTTTCTCAGTGAGGGCGATAGAGTTTTCCAGCCAGATTGCTAATGGATGTTTAAGCAGTTCATTTTCCGGTGCCTGTGTGTTTATAGCTTTATTGAAGCTGTTTATTAAATCTGTTTTATTCGGAATCCGCTCCATTTCTGATAATGAACGAGACAAAGATTCATTAACAATCTGCTCTGTTCCAAATTGGATTCCGAACAAGGTAGATGCTACTTCTGCAACTTTACTTTTCTGGTCTGCAATCGAGCCACCAGAGATCATTGTTGCAGAGGTCCCTATACAGATCACTTTTTGCTTGGTTTTGGCCTTTATACGCCTGATTAGCATAGCAACGTCGGAACCTTGTCGCCCACGATAAGTATGCAATTCGTCGAAGACTAGATATCGTAACGAATTATATATAGATTCTCGAAGAATTTTTTCTTTAGATCGTGTTAGTATTAGTTCTAACATCATATAGTTAGTAAGTAAAATGTCAGGAGGATTTTCTTTTATTTTATCCCGGTCTTCCTGTGATTCCTGTCCAGTGTATTGCTTGAAAGATATAGGAAAGTCCTTTCCTGACTCCTCGTAAGCATTTTGATATTTTGTAAGCTCTTTCGTTTGTGAGTTGATTAGGGCATTCATTGGATAAACTATTATTGCTTTGATGCTTTGATGTTTATCCGACAGAGAAAAGAGATGATTGAAGATAGTTCCTATATAAGTTAGTGATTTACCAGAACCAGTGCCTGAGGTAACTACAAAATCACGACCTGAACAACCTAGTTTTATAGCTTCAACTTGATGCTGATAAAGATTGTATCCTTTGAAAACAGATACCATATCATTATGCACAACTTTATCCTGTACTAATTGATCAATGCTATCTCCATACTTATACGCTGGATTAAACTGGATAAGCGGTTCCGGCCATAATGTGCCCTGTGAGATTTCTCGATCTACGACTTCTTTTATCTTTGAATTTTTGATGTGGATAAAACTTTTTACATAGGATTTATAATCATCAACTATTGCCTTTTGCGTTTGAAAAATATTCTTCATAGAACCTCCTGGGATTATAGATTCTTAAAACGTGAGAAATTTGATTTAGAACAATTAACTGTCAAGAAGATTGGGTTTTGAAGCTAACTATCAATTCAATAACATTCTGGAATAAGCTATTTATCTCGGAAACTGTTGTTTTTTAAAAAAATTTATTATAATTGCATCGCTTTTTTAAAAGAAATGGAGGAAGTTATGAAAAAATATTTGAAAGCGCAGGAAACCGCAGATTTACTCGGAATATCTCTATCGAAACTTTATAAGCTAACACATAAACGTGAAATCAGGCACAAAAAAATCTTTGGTCAGTTAAGGTTTTCGGAAGATGTGTTAAGTGAGTATTTGGAAGAAAATACAATCGAAATTGCGACAAATGATGAATTGGAAAGAAAGGCACAAGAGTTAGAAGTGAAAAATGGCTAAGAAAGCAAAATGGAGAAAAATTATTTCAAATAAATTTTATTATCCAGATGAACTTGCAGAATTAGTAGAATTATCTGTAATTACAATATACAGACACATCAAGAATAGTTTGCCAGCTGATACAGGAACAATTCCATATATAATATTCGGAAGAGAAGCTAAAAACTACTTTAGAGAACTGTACAGCCGTGACAAAGTTGAAATCGCTAGCGACGAAGTTCAATGCCTTAGTTGCAAGAGCATAATCTGCTTATATGATATACCTACTGAAATACTTACGACTGGGAAGCTATATTGTTCAGGTAAATACCAGGTTACTGTTTCTGGGAAGTGTCCAAATTGTGGTCGTCGTTTTTGTAGATTCAAATCATTTTTATCAGGTCGTAGGATTAACCGGGATACATCAATCCATATTGATATGTTAACTGGGACGGGTAAAAATGAAATGTTCAAATGATGCTTTAAACCGTGAAACCCGTAGAGCAATTGAACGATATATTCGTAGTCTAAGGATCAAGAGTCCTAAGACAGAGAAGAAGAAAATTCAATATTGTGAGTATTTACGGGAATACTTGGAATCAATAGGAAAAAGTATTAAAGAAATTAATTACAAAGATTTGAACGGATGTGTAAATTTTTTAGAACAGAAAACACACAAAGGCAAACAACTCGCTCAAACTACATTATTGAGCACCCTATTAGAGATATACAACTTTCTAGAGTTTTTAAGTCACATCTCAGGATACAAAAGAGCAATAAATTATGAAATTGTTCAATTCTTTAAACTTAGCAGTTCTGAGAAAAGAAAATTACGAGGTACAGTAAAAAAGACTAAGTATTATCCTACAATTGACAAAATTCATCAGATCATTGATTCTATATCTTCAGATACTTTTTTGGGTAAACGATTGATCGCGCTCATAGTTTATCTTTTTTTAACGGGTTCCAGAATTGAGGCAGCTACTACATTGAGAATTGGACTTGTTGATATTCTGAAACGTATGGTCTTTCAGGATCCCCAAAAAGGAGTGAAAACAAAATTCGGTAAATACATTGAAACGACCATTCCCAATTTCGATGAAAACCTGTTTGAGATTCTTATTGATTGGATCAATGAACTGAAATCTCTTGGTTTTGGTGAGGATGCTCCTTTGTTTCCAAAATCTAAGATATCCAAAAAAGAAAATTACTTGGAATTTTCTGAATCAACCTCGTTGGATTCTGAATTTCTATCACCGTCCACCCTTAGCAAAGATGTAAAAGAAGCCTGTATGAATGCTGGATTTAAAGATTTTCATTGCCATTCTTTTAGAGATTCTCATATATATTACGGTCTTGAAGCATCTCGAAATTACTTGGAGATAAAAGCTGTAAGCCTAAACGTAGGCCATGAGTCAGTTGAAACCACCATAAGATACTACTCTACCCTTGCTCCAGAAGAAGTTCACGAGATCATATTAAAACTTGGAATTACTAATAACGAGTACGGAATACCTGCAGAACTGGAAGAAACATTTAAAAGATTTTTGAAAGCTCTTAATGAAGAACAATATAAAAAGTATTATGCTGAATAAGCATATATGGAGGAAAGATGAGCAATAAAAATTCATTCTATTACACGGTACAAGAGCTTGCCGGAAGATTAAATGTTAGCGAGAATCTTTTATACAAGTTGATAAAACAAGGCAAGCTACATTGTACTCGAATCGGGTCGGCAATTCGATTCGAAAAAAACTACATACAGAATTGGCTAGAAAACAATACAGAATAAAGGAGTTAGAAGAAATCCACGAGTCAATAGATTGGTAAAGCATTCGCAAAAATTGAAATAGGAGATGTATGAATAAATATCGTGAAATATTGAGTAGATATGGGCTTGAAAATGACAGAGAAGGCATTTATGCATACTATAAATTGGAGAAGTATTATATAACTAATTTTCCTAGAATTGATTTTCTATACTCGATAAGAGATGTTGAAAATAATGCATATATTCGCAGAATCCAGATAGGGGTCATAAAATTTGATCTACAAGTTGAGCAACTTTTGAGCTTAAAATCATTCAATAAGACACTCCTGTCCAAAAGTAAATATCTGTTTAAGGGCTCCACTAAAGATTTTGATAATTTCATTCAGATAATTTTAGCTTTGGATAATAATAAAATAGTTATTGCTATGTCAGGATTTGGGAATGTTGGTGAAGATATGTATAATCTCGGAAACATCATTTATACGGAAAATACTATCTATCCTTTTAAAGAATTAATTTGGTCTGGAGATAAGGGGCATTTTCTTACTAAAACCAACAGGATACATATTAGTAAAAATGGGTGGAATCCATCAGAAATTTTTGATAAGTTCACCAACATTTTTGGAAAGATCTCTATAATTATAATGGGATATGTTACCGCCGGTATTTTTTATAAGCCTATTCTCCAGCAAAGAAGTTCTTTTCCGATCTTATATCTCCTTGGCAGTTCAGGGATCGGGAAGTCTACATTTTCCGAACTCATTCTAGGATTAAACGGAATTGATCGCAGCTGGGCTACGGTGAATTGTGACTCAAACTCAACTAAGATTGGAATTGATGAGAAGACACAGCAATTTAATAGTATTCCGCTTGTGCTGAATGAACTGGATAGAGGTTATTATCCTATGTTGAAATCAAGATATGATGGTCACGGAGCAGTACGGGCATCAAGCCGTAAGAATCAGAGAACAGCAGAGAGAAAGGTGAAGGGACCAACGATAGCTATTTCTGTTGCTTTACCCGATGACATTCAGGTTTCTTCAAGAAGCATTATTATTGATTATGAAAATGTAAAAAGAGATAAACTTGCTTTCGATCAACTGCATCGTGAAATTAATAAACTATCTGTATTTGTCCTCAAAGTAATCCAAAAAATCACGGTAGAAGATGTTATTTCTCACTCGGAAGAATTTAAGATGACATATGCTGATGCAAGGTTAAGGTCAAGAATATTAGAAAGCTATTCTATTATAGCTGGGGCAATGGTGGCATTAATTTCCGTCTACCCTAAGATTAATCTCACAAAAAATGAAATCTATGATTACTGTAATCTTCAAATGATAAAAGCGGAAGAATTTTCCGATCCATTATTTCCATTTGTGAATCGAGTTAAATCTATCTTATTGGGAAAAGAATCATCATTATATACGATTTATGATGAACAATTTATTTACCTAAACCTTCCAGGTCTGTGGAAGGAATTAAAAAAAGGATTTAAAGATAAGTACTTCAATGGCAAAGGTCATTCATATATAAAAACCCTACTCATGGAATCAGATTATCTAGCAAGATACGATGTTGATTTCAGGTCTAAGAGATTAGGCGTTAAAGGCCAGCAAGTCATTTCCCATGAGAAGAAAATCAATAAGACGAATTATCGCTGTCTGGTTCTAGTTAAGAAAAAGTTTCTGACAGTATAAACCATAGACAGTAACAGGCTGTTGCTGAAATATTACCGAGTAAATCTCTAATTCTCATATAGTTGTGTGATAAAGTAACATCAAACTCATAATTTGCTATTTGCAAAAATAAAATAAAAAAAATCAAGCAAAAATCACCGATATTTACTTTCTATAATATTGCGATAATATATTCATGTCAGTGCCGATTGACACTGCGTTTTTTACTAAAATGCGTCATATATATAATGAAGGAAAGCTTTAACTTTCGAAGAATTATATGATTTTACAGGAGGCCAAATGAAACAATTGGAGATCTATCTCACATCAAATCTTCAGCAGCAGATCGATTCCGATCTGACTGGTCGTATTTTAGCTATGTTAATTCCATTGTTCAGGCTATATCCGTTCGACATGTTTGTCATCGAGCCGGATGAACAAGAGAAGTTGCAAATCCGGTTAGCAGGATACAATTTTTTTACCCATGAGTTGGATGAAAAAACGATCATTTCTGGTACGGAACTGCCGGGAGAAAGGGTTATCTGGCTTAAAGTAGATGATTATGGAGACGTCTATATAGGCACGCTACTGCTGTCGGAAGACTACTAATATCGTTATTACAAAACGACTATACTTGATACATAGGATGGTAAATTAGAAAACTTCTTAGATTGGCAATATGTATATAATAATTAATTTGTCCATTTGTAAGAAACTTTTAAATCACGGTATTCATAATACTCTATCACCCTGTCATGCTGCAACCTTCCAACTAATATACCTGGAGCTATTTCATTTCTTCTGCTGAAATCGATAATTGATGACCTAGTAATTGGTTGCTTAATAAATTCAGAGTAATCATTTTTGTTAATTAATGTATTAGCAGCAAATTCATCAGCCTCTATCTCAAAAACAGAAGTTTGATCTTTACTTAATCCTTCAACAAAAAACTGCTTTTTTGAGTGTAGTAAAATATGTGCTGCTTCATGAAAAAATGAAAACCAGACATGATCATTAGATAGATATCTAGCTGACAGTAGCATCATTGCTTTATCTTTGTTCAACCAATATGTAGCTCCTGAAGCTCTGCATCCCTTTAATTCTGGTAAAAAGACTACCGCTACTCCATTGGCTGCACTTAGTTTCTGCATTTGGGGAATGAAATCTGATGGCTGATGAATAAGTGAGAGCTTTCTAACTTCACTCAAGCAATTTTTGAAATTAGATGCATTATGTTTGTTGCATTCAATCTCTAATGCTTTGAATTCCCCTCTACGTAACCAGGAATAAAGAGCTCCAGTTTTTTCATCATAAGCTTTTGATTGCTTATACATGACTAACTTAGTTTCCCAATAATTAAATAACTCAGATAATTTAGTAAATCTGAAAAAATTAAGAACTTCCTTAATTTGGTCATAAGTTGTTGGAAATTTACGGATCCATTTTTTTTGAATCATCTCCTTTATAGGTATAAACTTTAAATAAACTTCATTCTCTAATACAAAATCTCTTTCTCTTTCTCTCGCCATTGCCTCACGATATGCTGATTCAAGATTATTCCAGAAGTAAGCCGGAATATCTAAAACCGTCTCAAGCTGTAGAGATGTTTCAGGTGTTAACTCAGCCCTACCCATGATAATTTCGTTTATCGTTTTTAGTGGTCTACCCATTCTTTTTGCTAATTCTGTTTGTGTTATATTATTATCTTCTAAAACTTCTCTTAATGTATATCCGGGTGGAAACACTTTTGTTGGTTTATATAATAAACTCTCACTCATGATAATCCTCCACACTTACCACTTCAATTCTATCAACTTTCTTAATATCTATCCCACCATCAGTTTTCCTTGGCAGGTCTTCTTTTGTATAGTCAGGTTTGAAGATTAATCTCCAATTTTTCGTAAGTGAAACCCCAAAATGTTCTTCATACTTACCTTTTAACTCGTGACAGCGTCCAATTTTAGAATCTATTAAATCATATAAAGTCCTAAAGGCTCGTATATTTTCAAATCGTTGATGAATCTTATCTGCCAATAGCTGGCCATGTTTCTTAATAGTTCTAGAATATTCATTCAATGTACGACCAAACTTATTATTCGGGAACGTTATTTTCATTTTATTAACCTTTAGGGTTAAAATATTTATTAGTAGCAAACTGTCAATTTCTATTTTATTGAAGAATGAATCTCCACTTAAATATAGTGCGAATTACACTTAAATCAGTCATATATTAATTAGAAAAGTATAAGGGAATCGCCATTACCATTGTCGGAAAGTGATCAAAGAGCACCCTTATTGGAGCGCATTTCTTTAAATAAATATTAGATTGGAACACCAAAAGGAGGTCAAATGAAACAATTGGAGATCTATCTTACATCAAATCTACAAGGTCAGATCGATCCTGATCTAACCAGTAGTATTTTAGCTATGTTAATTTCGTTATTTAAGCATTATCCGTTCGATATGTTTGTAATCGAGCCTAATGAAAACGATATGCTGCAGATTCGCCTAGCCGGGTACAGCTATGTCGATAACCGGCTGGATGAAGAAACGGTAGTTAAATTAACAGATCTATCGGGTAACAAGGTTATCTGGTTCAAGGTGGATGATTACGGTGACGGCTATGTTGGTACACTGCTGTTACCGGAGGACTATTGATGTCGCTATTAAGTGTTACCACATTAGAATAGAAATGTTGTAACTTTCTGTGAACAAATAATATAAGGAGGAATAATGGCTAATCTTACCAAGAAGAAATATCTTGATCTGAGCGTTGTTGATCACATTAAGTACAAAAACAGTCGAAACGGTTTGTCTGCTGCCAGTCGCTCTGCTCTCTTGACTGTAGGAAAACGCTATAACTCGTACCTGAAAGCAACCGGGCAGAAGGTCGACACAGTTTCCATCAGCGGCTTTTTAGAGCAGCAGAAATACACATTGAGCTCTTCCAGTTGGAACGTCATTAGGCTGCGGTTGAAGAAAGTACTTAAAGCACAGTCAGAGATCTGTGACAATTACAATAAACGTGTGCTGGTAGATGAGATCTTCACCGATATCAAGCCCGTGAGACAAGAAAAATCGGTGGTGGATTATCTTAGCTATCAGCAGATATTAAGGCTAATTTTGGGTAGCAGTCCACGCATAGCCTTGATGATAGAATTTCTCTTTAAGACTGGTTGTCGAATCTCGGAAATGACAGCTATTCGTTTGATGGACATAAAGCATGAAAAACAAGTCCAAATCAGGCTCATAGGCAAAGGATCCAAACAACGAAGTGTTTATATTGATTCTAGTCTATATCATCGCATACGTGGTGAGTTTAGAGGATTGTATTACTTGTTCGAGAATAGTAGGCATCACCAATATGATCGTTCCAATCTATTTAAGAAGATTAGAGCTGCAGGAAAAAGAGTCCTATATCGTCAAATCTACCCTCACTTACTGCGTCATAGCACTGCTAACTACCTACTGAAAGAGTGTGGTAAGTCACCCAAGTATGTGTCTGTGTTCCTTGGGCATTCAAATTCTGCCATCTGTCAGGAAATGTACATACATGAACAAATTGGAGAGGAGGTTGTGGATCTATTTAAAACCGGAAGACAAAGGAGGGAAGCCATAAGGTAAGCATAACCACTATCGTTATAAGATGAACCAGAGCCAACCGGCTCTTTTTTTTTGCCCAAAATTCAAATAAGGAGGTAAAATGCCTATCAACAGAAACGTGAAACAGATAGTGATAGAGCTACTATTTGTAGTTGGTGAATTTCTATGTCGTCTGATTCACTCCCGTCAGCGTAATCGTGATCCGGATGATTGCGACTATTAGACTCGATCACAGGATGAACAAGCAAGTAATTCGTTAATAGTTCAACCAGCACCAGGCCCTCGTATTTGCGGGGGTTTTTTTTATTTAGCCAAAAAGGAGATAATATGGAATCACAAATTGTAAAAGACCTGATTAAATTCTATCAGGCCTATAATCACAGTGATGTGATCAAACTTATAGAGCAGGATGTCGACTTTAAATTTAAGATTATCAAGGATAAATACTACAAGATATACATACCTTACAAACTGGAAAAGCCGGTACCAATGCTCTGCGTACACTCCGACACCGTCTTTCAACATAGTCCAAGTTCATTCAGCATTAAAAAAAACAGATTATCATGCAAGAACAAAGGAATCGGCCTTGGTGCAGATGACAGAAACGGATGCTATCTGCTGCACCAGATGATGCTCAACAGGCCGCAAGATTTTATTTTTGCAGTTTTTGACCTTGAAGAACTGGGATGTTTAGGCTCAAGGTCACTTAACCTTTATCCTATAAAAGATTTAGTGAGCATTTTCATCGGTTTAGATCGCAAAGGATCAAATGAAATTGCTTTATACGGATCTGAGAGTGAAGAATTACTTAAACTACTCGACACATTTCCCAACTATCACACAGATTTTGGTTCAATTACTGACGTTGCTGTCCTGGCGGAAGAAAGTAATATCTGCTGCTTTAATCTTTCTGTCGGATTTTATAATCAGCATTCATCCAAAGAGTTTACATACGTCCTGGATGTCCAAAGAGCTGAGGATTTTCTACTTAATCTACCACAAGAATTCTGGGGAAAGCAGTTCCTGGTGGATTACCTGTATTTCGATGATACCATGGATGAACTCGACCGCTATTACGATCCCTTCCTACGGAAATTCAATACTGATATTACCCAAAGGAGATGATCATGGAAAACAACATTGAGAACCTTGAACACAATGATAATGCCAAACTACATGAACAGATTTTAGATTTCTATTGTGGTGGCGTTTACGAAAATTATGCAACACGGTGTCTGGAATTTTATCATCAGAAGAGGAAAATTTTTCGTTGGTTGTTTGCTGGAAAAGATCGGATTAAGCTATCGATTTCGGATGAGGAAGCAGTAAACTTCTTTTTCTCACATAATCAACAATTCCAGAGCCTTTTCTATAAGACTAGTGAGTTTCTGCACCAGATGAATTCGCAAATGCCTTCACAAGAAATTAAACTGGCAATCTTCAAGAACAAGATCATGCATGACAAGAACTTGTATAAATTCACGAAATTCTATAATCGTTTCGTAAAAACAGAGTCAGATCCGGAAGTTGATTTTCAATCGTTTTATGATAAGTTGAAAACAGCAGAATGTGTATTATCTATCAACCCGATGGATTTTCTGGGAGCTTCGGAGAATTCCAGTTTCTCAAGTTGTCTGAGTATAGACAGCTGTCATCATACATCAACCACGGCTTATCTTAGAGATGACATAACTATAATGACATATACAACCGATGGCAGTAAGAAACTGGGACGACAATTCATTTACTTCGATAACTATTTCATCATCTTAGGAAACATCTATGGCAGTATTTCACGACCGCTTCAAGAGAAGATCAGGAAGCTAGTTGAGAAGAAGTATGCTAAATATTTGGGAGTTCCAAACAAATGGGTTATCTCACAGAATAAGACAATTGAGGAAGATCACCTTTATAATTGTGGTCATGGATCATCAGACGATCATAATGAGCATAGTGTCTATTTTGATCAGCAGGTTTGTGCGGCAATTCGTCATAAGGAGAATACTAAAGATTTTAGTGATTTGGGATTGGAGTTTGAAGAAGGCTTGGATCGGTATGGTGATGACACAAGTTCTGGATATTTAGGCTTAACTTACTGCTCCTGTTGTAATGATGCGATCGAAGGTGAGAGCACATATACAGAAGATGGAGAAGTCTGTGATTATTGCCTTAACAATTATTTCACGTACTGTTCTGAATGCGAAAGATACTATCATGAGAATACTACCATGTTTTATATTGAAGATGAGAATCAATACGTTTGTGAGTCTTGTTATTATGATGATGGAGAATATGGTTTTTGTGAAAAAACAGAATGCTATTACTCCAGAGATAAGCTGGTGGAAGTAATTGATAGTGATGGCAATTGTGTTAATGTTCACAAAGATTTTGCAGAAGAGAACTATTATTTCTGTGAAATTTGTGAGCGATATTTCGAGGAGCCAACAACTGAAACTAATGACAGTTTCTTAGTATGCGACTTGTGTCTGGAGAAGGATTACGAGCTGATAGAAGGCAAGTATGAATTCAAGGCCAGGCAGGTTGCATAAAAGGGGCTACGGCCCTTTTTTTTAGCTATTAGCCAATCAGTTTATATTATCATTATCGAAGGTATCAAGTAGACAATATCAGAACTTTGTTTATGAATCCAAATGCTGGATTTAATGCCTTATTCAAACTTGATGTCATCCAAATAAAAAGTTATAGTATGATTATTACCACCAATAATCCAATAAAACGGTGTTTTGATATTGGACAGATCTTTTCCTTTAAGATTAATACTATATTGTTTCCATTTCTTTTTCAGCTTTATTCTTTTGAGTTCTGTTTTTGCAGTGTCGTAAAACTCTTTATCAGAATTCAGTAAACCTACTCCGAAATCAATAAGTTCACCACCCATTTCTCCCCGAGCCCAGAATGTCAGTTTAGTAGCGCTGGTCAAATCGTAACCACCAGCCAGATCTCCCCAGTCATTAGCAGGATTCTGCCATGCAATACCCGTCCAGCCAAATGGAGCACGAGCACGGATTTTAATACATGTTTCACCACTATTTGGTTGAATCTTATAATCAGGATCTAGGGACAATACTTCATGATTCCCCATCCAACCTGAATATGACCAGGGCTGCGGGAAACCATCTGCATAAACGGCCAATGGTAACTTATATCTTAATTGAGCTTGATCACCTTCAACTTTGATTGGTACATTTGCTGTAGCTGCACCACCAATTCCATCAAATGCAGTCATATAAAGCCGGTAAATTCCACCACCCGGAATTGTAAGGATTGCTCCTTTGGAAGATGAAGAAATGATAATATTATCCAGTGCTAAAGGAACCCATTGGGTTTGATTTGCGATCAGATATTCAGACGGCTCACTACAGATCATCCAATCAACAGCAACATTAACACCTTCGGGATCTGCAACATCAAGTTTTATTTCAAAAGTATCTCCCGGCTGAACAACATCCGATCCAACCAGCTTAAATGAGCGTATTTCCGGACAAAGATTTTCCGGGGATTTTCCACTCCAAATCTCTGTCATTACATCTACAGCAGCCAGTTTTTCGCCGCTGGAAAGAAACATGCCATACCAGCTGGAAGTAACTTCAATCTTGGATCCCCATGTAAAAGCAAAACTTCCTAAACAGAGCTCGGATGAAGCTGAAATTTCATAAGCTAATCGATAGAAATCAGCTTTTTCCGTACTGGTAAGTTCCGGAGGAGCTCCAAATTCTGTTTTTGTGATTTCCCACACGCCCGGAGGTCCAAACTCTGTAATGATGAATGGTTTAGCTCCACTCAATTCTTTATATCTTTCCGGAAGTGAAGGTAATCCACCGTATGAATTAATTCCCATGATATCGATATCAGGGCAAAGTTTATGAACAGATTCAACTCGTCTGCCACCGATCTCTGCTGTTACAGTCATAATAGGATGATTCAGGTCGATCTCTTTGATCATGGCGGCCAGCTCTTGAATATGCAACCAGATGATTGCATTATCACCTTCAGCAAAGCCTTCCATTTCATTACCAATTGCCCAGAGCAGGACGGCAGGATGATCTTTGTACTTCATAACATCTTCTCGAACTTGGGTATATTGTGCTTCCAGCATTTCAGTATTGCTGTAATCAAATCCATGTCTTTCATGACCCAACCAATGACCAACAACCACTGTCAATCCAAGTTCTTCAGCTTCATCCAGCTGTTTACCTAAATCCTGTCCTACTCCCCAGGTTCGGAAGGTATTCGCTCCGGCTGCTGCCAGTAATTTTTTAGAAGCATCTCCACCAGTTCCTTTGATAAAGTAAGGTTTTCCGTTACGAAGAAGCTGCCAGTTGCCATTGTCATATTTTACGAGTTCTACTGGAACTGCCTGTGCCAGGACTATCTGGATCGAGAGAAACGTTAGAACTATTGCAAAAACAGTCTTAAGATATCTTCTAAAGTTCATTTGTTAAACCTATAATAATTTTTCTATTTCAATAAAACACATTTTTTCAAGGTAGCGCCGGAATAAGTTTGCATTTTGTAGAAATATATTCCTGAAGATACAGGATCATTGTTTTTGTCAGTTCCATTCCAGGAAATCGAATATTCTCCAGATTCTAACCAGTCGGAAATCAAAGTCTTCACTTTCTGACCTTTAAGGTTATAAATTTCGATCCTAACATCAGAAGCTTCCTGCAATGAAAAGCTGATATTTGTATCAGGGTTAAAAGGATTGGGATAATTCTGCATCAATTCAAATGAATTAACAATAGTTATATCTTCAGTAACGTCAGTGGTTCCGCCATCCCAATAAATATCATCCAAAGCAAATTCGCATTGAGCTCCGTTTACTTCCAATATCACGAATTCATAACTTAACATCCTCAGATCGATCAATTCACCTCTGATATCATCTATCGGAATGGATGCCTGCCCCCATTCCCCATTCCTGACAAGATCATAAGTAGTTTGATTGGCAGGAAATTCCACATAACTCTGATTACCCCAGGCATCGATGATGCCAATTTGAAACGCGATATTGGCCGGAATCTTGATCATAAATTTTAGATTTCCTTCTCCAAAATTCAAGAGGTTTACCGGTTGAACAGACATGATTCCAGCTCCAAACCAACCAAGACCAGTTGTTTGCCAGGAAATCCCATTTTCACCTTCATAGGGTGGAATGGTTCCATCATTAAGAGTACCTTCCCAAACATATATTTCGGAACTTACTCCTGCTTCCAAACTATTATTTGTAGGCGTTTCATCTGTAAAAATACCAAAAGTGCCGTTTTCAAAAACAGGCGGGCCAATATGAACTTCACCCTGTCCGTTCCATTCCATCACTTTGATGTAATCGATGTACAACTCAGCAGGAAAGGGCATGGAAACTGGCAATCCACTGCCAGGATCACCAAGATTATAGGCGTCGGTAAATGCTCCGCCAATTGCCAGGTTTACAATTAAATAAAAAGGTTTCTGAAATTCAGCAGAAATGCTGTCGATTGAAAAAGGTTCTGTATAAAGATCGTATTCGATGTCGTTATCGATCACCGTAAATCGAAGACCAGCTTCATCCCAGTATGTACGAAAGATGAGAAACCTCTCGATTAGTGGATCTGAATAATTGTAATAGGGTCGGCAGAAATCATCATCCGGATCCCAGGAAAGACTGGCTGACCCAGAAGGATTATTGGGATTAACTGCATCATCTGAAAAAAATATAGCATTAGATCCAACCATTTGATTAACTGTAGAATTATCAAGTCCATTCCCGCCATTGTGTTCATCATGCAAATCCCGGAATTCTTGTTTGTGTCCCATCTCCATCATATCAATCTCACCATTACGCGGCCAGGCATAATTGGCTGTACCCAGCATCCAAACAGCAGGCCAACCACCCAGATCGAGATCAGGAATACTGACTCGAGTTTCGATCATGCCGTATTTGACTGAGAGTTTAGACTTTGTATTGATCCTGCTCGAAGTATAATTTAATGGATTTCCCCATTGATCAACGATTTCAGGGCCAGTTTCTTCCAGGGCTGTAATATGAAGTGCATTGTTTTCAGGCTCACCAGGAATTTCTGCAATTTCCACATTATTTTCGTGGTAGAATTCCAATTCTCCATTACCCCAACCCCAGTAACCATTACCGGTCTCAATAATCCAATTATCAAGATCTTCAAAATTTTCTTCCCAGATCACATCTCCAACCTGAGCAAGTAAAAGATTTGCTGAAAAAACTGAAATAATCAATGCAATTAGAAAGTGATAATTTTTAAATCTTTGCATATATTACCTCTTAATAAAAAAACGCCTTATAGCTCAAGCCCGGTTCAACAATTTAATATCAACCGGGCTTGGTTACAAGAACAACTATTTATTGGGAATTTTATTAGATTCTTTTTGAAACGATACCTGTTTCAAAATCGTAAACGTAACCCCATTCACTTAAATCTGCTAAAGCAAGCACAGGATCGGTATATAAAGGCAACAGATTCATCTCGGATGGATCGTATAAACTTTGTGCAACCAGATTCCTGAGTAAAACAGCATAATATGTTTCTTCTGTAATCCATTCGGCCTGCCACCAGGTTACTGAATCGAAAAAGTAATCCAGAGTAGCACGATAAGCTTTTTTGGCTTGCTCTTTGGCATTTTCACTGCTGCCAACGGTATACAGTTCGTGCAATGATTTTGCTGTAAAATACTGGTGTTCTCCTACTGGAATCTTGGCCAAAATTGTTGCCCAAAGATAAAATTTGGATTTTGCTGAAGGACAATCTGCGTATAAATCCCAAACATTTTCCATGTTGATGCTTGCATCTGCGTAAGGATTTTCAGGATTATCCAGTACACTAATATCAGGATGGACACCTTCATTTTCACCGAAGAGTATAAGCTCATAATCTGTCGGCAGATCAATTACTTCTAACATGTTGCCATCTTTCGGATCACAGCCGAAGATGAAGAGTATCATAAAGCTTAGTAAAATTATTATCGATTTAGTTCTCATAACTTACTCCTTTAAAATTCGAATCTATAATACAAGCCGGTTTGGAATTCATAGTCATTATTGACTGATTCGCTTTCATTACCGGGCGAGTTTTCATCAAGTGATCTGAAAAGTGATCTGAAACCTAATCTACTGGAAAGTGTGTTATCCAGAATGTTATCGATCAACACTGAATAATCCAACATGAATTGATATGGGAAAGTTATATTAAACTGGCGGTACCAGTCAAGTGGTCCCCAGGCATCTTTCTTGGCATAAGCTGAAATATAATGCATTTTATTGATCACGAATTTTGTATCTAAAGAATAATACTCAGCGGGATCACCGTCTGGATTTCCAGAAGCCTGCTGCTTACCGGCTTCAAGATTAGAAATTATCTTCAGATTTGTATTGGGATTGAAGATGAATTTACCTTTAGCTAACCAGAGATCTTCCGCAGGCATACCTTTTCCAAATGGAGCATTAGTTTTGCCTGCCTGATAGAAGAATAGATTAGCATCAGTTACAGTTTCATAACGAGTGAAATTCCCGCCTATACTGAAGGCGAAACCTGCATCTTCTCGCTTATCGCTGTCCCAGGCATAGAAATAACTGGCAGGTGTTGGATCGTAAGTAATAAAAAATTCTCCAGAAATTGCTTCCCTGTTATCCAAAACAGCAAATGGATCATTGTCGCGATTACGAGGAGAAAGACCAGGAAATAGTGCTGTACCATTTATATATGCTTCAATGTTTGGATTTGAGTCAATCAGGTTTTTTCTGTATAATCCTCTTGGTAAGAACCAGAAATTACCTATTGGCATAAGCAGACCAGCTTCATACTCGATCTTGTTACCCAAAGCCGAATAAGGCATGGTTGTATTAAATTCTCGGAGGGGATTTCCGCCATCAGCTACGATTCCTGCATAATTTACAGTAGCATCAAGCTTGGTTCCTCCAAAAAGGTCGATAGTAACTTTGGCTTTTACACCCTGTGTATCCATAATATCAATTTTATCAGTATAAATATTGTTATCATCATCAACATAATAAAATTCTTCATCAAGTTTTTCGCTACCGGCAAATAGATATCCCACTTCCAACTTTGTTCTTGGTATAACATCCGTTTGAAGATATAGTGATGTCTGGCGTGTAGCACGAGAAGTAGCTTCTGTTGCAGAAGAAGATGAGCCTGCTCGCGCAAAATCTTCAGAATGAATTAATGTTAATTTGAAATAATTTCCAAAGTGGAAAGGTAATTTAGCAATTACTTTGGGATTAGCGCCCCAATATATTTCAGGTCCAGCTACAATTCTTACGTCACTATACTTTCCTTTCCCAGAAAGTTCAAACCCGTATGGTGCTTTGGCATTCCAGATATCCATTCCTTCCATATCTGTGGCTTCATGCATCAATCCGTAAAAATCTCCTTTGTAACCCCAATGAAATCTTGGGACATGATAGAAAGAAGTGAAATCAAATTTATCAGCGCTGTAAGTAGCATTAAAATTATAAATCTCTAATCGTTCGTAATCTTTGACTTCTTTGGTTGTATTTACTTCAAGGCCATTTGTATTAAGCTCGGATGCTACAGTTACATAAGTTTCTCCACGTTTGCCATAATACTCTTCCAGCTGTTTATCAACTACATTTCCCAGAACATTCAAGCTGAAGTTACCTTCTAATCTGCTGAAAGGCTGGAATTCAAAATCCAGGAACAGCATTTCACCATTGGAAAAATCCAAACCGTTTTTGCCGTTATTTTCAACTTCTTCAGATTTACCATTGAAGACCATATCTCCTCTCAGGCTTCCACCTGTAAGACGGATTGCTTCACTTTTCTTCTTTTCAGTTTGTAGTAAGGTTAAATTTCCAAGTAGGTTTAAAACGTTCATATCAATATTATCAATTTTGGAATTCATTTCGGTTTTGTTTACGCTATATGGATCGATGCCCCAGATTTCTGAAAGGACATAGTAAGCCATTCTCGGCTGAGCTTCGTAGATTTTGTCATCATTAGGACCGTTCAGCCCACAGATTCCAAACCATTCTTCGTTCATATTGTTACGGTTTTCAACAAAATCAAATGAATAACCACCGTTACTCCAGGAAGCATGATTATTTTGTACATCAAGGTCTTCCACCTGCAGATATTTCCACCACTCATCTCGCCACTCAAAAAGGCAACCACCTACAGCGTTACCTTCTTCTTTCTTTCCATAACTTTTATTATAAATTTCCTGCCAATTGCCTGTTATAATATGAGCCTGGCCTGCCTGATCTTCGACAAAAGTTCTTGCATTGAACGCATCACTGCCAAATTCGGTAAGCATAATGGGAAGCCCTAGTTCTTTATCTACTCTGCTCCACATATCTGTGAAACTAATACCTCTATAAGAATTGACTCCCAAAATATCCAGGTCTTTACAGTATTCTACGATCAGGTCAAGATACTGAATGTCACCATTTACAATTGTAAAAAGATGGTTCGAATCGATTTTCTTTCCCTCATGTATAATTTCATTATATAAACTGTATAATGATTTAGCTTTTTCCTTATGTTGTTCACCAACTGGAAGGTCTTCGATTTCGAAGCTTGACCATTCCAAGCCATAGTTACTTTCATTTCCAAGAGCAAACATCAAAACACCGGGTGTGTTCTTATATTGTTCAACTAATTCCAGAATATCTCTTTTCAAAGTTTCTCGAGTAAGTTTATCGGAATAGTTTGTTTGTGGTATCCAGGCTCCGCCTACATTGTAGCCGTAACGTCCCATCAAGTGATTAATAACCGTCATAATACCATGCTCCTGGTAAATATAAGTTACCCATTTTGGTGGTATAATCCCAAATGAACGAATAGTATTAATACCAGCTTTTTTCATCAGATTACATTCATAATCCAGCACTTTCTGAATTTGTTCGTCTGTATTAGCCCACAAATTGAAAGCATAATTTTCGCCAATCGGAGTATAACCCCACACAATTCCTTTTACGAAATAGTCTTCACCATTAACTTTGAGTTTCCAGCCATTTTCATCCTGATAAGTTGAAACTTTATCGGGTGATTGGGCATAACTGGTCGCTGCAAAGCATAAAATCAGAATCATCGCCAACACTTTGATGATCTGTTCTGTTTGTACTGCTGCCGTTTTGAACTTAGTCATATTTTCCCCCGTTATTAACAACATTTGAGCTCATTAAGTTTTACTACAACACTTATGATTTATCTGCTATATAGCAATTTTGAAAATGGCAATTGTTGTCAAGTTTTTGTTTCTTTTTTATTTCTTTTAGCTGGATTTGATCTATAATTCCAAATAAATTGTATAAATAAATCCTGACGTTAATTATAGTGAATTACAGCAGTAAGGCTTAAGTGGAAAATAAACTTTCTATTTAACTGATTATGCTAAATTTTCTCTAATGCATAAAAAGAGAATTTTATTTTTTGAAGTTTCTACAAGTTTACCGAACCAACTTATATATAAGGATATTCCTTTATACACGCGCACAAGAGTCTCTGATTATTAAACGTGCGGGTAGGATAACATGCTGATAATCTATTTCTTTGCCCTTTATCGCAGAAATCAGTAAACCTGCTGAATTACTGACTATTTCGATGATTGGGGCAGCATTTGTGGTGAGCGTAGGAAATACTCTGGAAGCAACTTCAATGTCATCGAATCCTATTATGCTGATATCTTCAGGAATGCTTAATCCATTTTCCCTGATCACCTTCATGGCACCGATTGCCATAGAATCGTTTGCACAAATTAACGCTGTGGGAGGTTTAGGCAATGACAAGAAGTATTTTGCACCGCTTTCTCCCGATTCATAAGAATAATCACCTTTGAAGATCAATTCCTTATCGTCATCAAGATTATGGTTTTTTAATGAGCTCTTGTAGCCTAATAATCTATCGTTACTCACATTAGAATCCAACAGCCCAGAGATAAATCCGATCCGTCTATGTCCCAAAGACCTAAGATAATTAGCAGATTCACTACAACTATTATAGTTGTCTATTGTTACCGAAGGTATGGATTTATCTGAGGCGATATTATCTAATAATACAATTGGCAGAATTTTCTTCAATTCCTGAATTTGGCTTTCTAGGCGGGGAAAGCAACAGATAATAACCCCATCAATTTTTTTCTGATTATTTAAAGGATTTAAACTATGTGAATCTGAAAATAGCAGCAAATTATAACCATTTTTCTTAACTTCTGTCTCTAAGGCCTTAAAGATTAATGAATAATAGGGACTGGAAATACCCTCTTTAATGCGCTCATCCAGGAAAAAACCGATGTTCTGAGTAACTTTGGGGCTCATCTTTCGATGACTTACAAATGTGCCTTTGGTTGTAAATTTGTGGAGAATACCTTCTTCTTCTAGCTCCGTAACAGCCTTCCTTATAGTCATATATGAGACATTGAAATCTTTTGCAAGTACACGTTCTCCAGGAAGTTTATCAACTATCGATCCATTTTTTATGCTTTCTCTAATACTATTTTTTATGTGTATGTATTTTGGTACCTTATTCATATCAAATACCCAAACTCCTATTATTGCTATTATTTGGTTGCATTAAAAAGATAGCAATTAGCAGTTACTAGACTCCAGTTATCTAAATACTCGAGCATTGCTATACCGCAACCGTAGCCAATATGCATATTGCTATATTTTAGTCAAGAAAACAATTATGGCAAGCTTTTAGGTGGCTTGAAAGATGCGACAAGATATCGTTTTATTATAAAATACTTGACACATAAAAACGCAAGACAGAAATTGCTATATAGTAGAACGTTGAATTTTTGCTCAAGAAAAAATATATGTGGGTTTATTATTTAGGGGAGGTCGTGCTATGATTTATAGATTATTTAAAATAATCATGCTTGTTGCTTTTATTACAGTACTTTTCACAGGATGTGATAATATCACAGATCCAGATCCTGTACCGGATCCTACAATTCCAGTTAACTATGAATTGGTTTGGGAGGACAACTTCGATCAGGAAACTCTTGATGACACTTATTGGGATTTCGATCTCGGTTATGGTGGTGATGGCTGGGGAAATGATGAATGGCAGCTTTACACAGATTCACCTGAGAATATTCGAGTGGAAGATGGAAACATGATAATTTCAGTTCAATGTCCATCTGGCGTGCCTGATAAA
>Ga0307989_1000455_pt1 | contig 26882 bp, 24 predicted proteins | sample EllFjometagen185_FD_203164 | JGI IMG/M metagenome (GOLD analysis project Ga0307989, IMG submission 203164) | Marine microbial communities from Ellis Fjord, Antarctic Ocean - #185 | ecosystem: Environmental > Aquatic > Marine > Unclassified | place: Southern Ocean | collected 2014-10-08 | reverse complement strand
ACTTCGTGCTTCTCGCAATGACACAATGTGTTGCGGGGGATTGCCGCGTCGCACTTCGTGCTTCTCGCAATGACACAATGTGTTGCGGGGGATTGCCGCGTCGCACTTCGTGCTTCTCGCAATGACACAATGTGTTGCGGGGGATTGCCGCGTCGCACTTCGTGCTTCTCGCAATGACACAATGTGTTGCGGGGGATTGCCGCGTCGCACTTCGTGCTTCTCGCAATGACACAATGTGTTGCGGGGGATTGCCGCGTCGCACTTCGTGCTTCTCGCAATGACAATGCGCGTTTCTACGAAACGCTCGATCCTTCTGCGCGCTTTGCGCTTGAAGGATGAAAAATTTTAACAAATTAAAATTTTATGAAAAAAAATAAAGAATTAAACACATTTATTACAAAGCTGTATGCTTATAATTTATTTAGCATGATGGCGTTTATTTTGCCATTTTTTGCAGTGATGTTGAATGAAAAGCTTACAGCAACTCAAATAGCTATTGTTATGATTGCTTGTAAAGTTGCTCAAATTACCACAGAAATACCTAGTGGAGCAATAGCGGATAAATATAATCGTAAATATGTTTTAATGGTATCAAGATCATTAAATATTGTGCCGCTTGCCCTATGGATATTCTTTCCTACTTTTTGGTATTATTTAGTTGGATTTATATTTCTTGGATTAAGCGATAGTCTTTCTTCGGGTTGTAGAGAGGCTTTTATATATGATGAGTTGAATAAATTTAAGAGAAAAGATTTGTTCGAAAGAGTTTACGGAAGAGGAGGCGCATTAACTTCAATGGGTATTTTTATTGCTTCAATTGGTGCATTTGTTTTTACTAAACTTGGTTTTGGTTATAATTTTTTAATGTTTGCGAGTATTTTAACTTTGATATTAAGTGTTATAATTTTCTCAACAATAAAACCATCAAAAAATATAGGACATGTTGATGATCCTGAAAATATTTTAAGTTATATGGAGACATTAAAAAAAGGTGTAAAGTATGCATTTAATCACAAATTGGTTTTGAAAATGATTTTGTTTTTAACATTTATTAATTACATCAATGTTGGAGCTTTAGAATATATTGGAGTATTTTATCAAGAGATTACTAACGACTTATCAAAGGTTGCAATCTTGTGTGCAGTAGGATCACTTGCATTTGCTCTTGGTCGTTTTAGTGGTGAATATTTAAAAGTGTTATCTACAAAAGTTTTATTTTCCTTCTTTTTGATTGGTTCATTACTTGATATTGTTTCGTTTTCTTTGTACTCATATCCTTTTTCTATTGTCACACTAGTGATTAGTACCATATTGATTTGCGGAGTATTTGTAAATGTTCAAGCAAGGATGAATAATTTGATACCAAAGAACATAAGGGCAACAACACTTTCCGTAATGGGATTTATAGAGGCAATTGGTTGTATAATTTGCTTATATGCTTTTGGACGAGTTGTTGATTATTTTGATAGTTATCAAATTGGTTTTTTAACTTTTGTTGGTTTATCAGTGATTGGAAGTGCGGTATTTTTGATTTCTTTTGTTAGGGATAAAAATTTAAAGTAATCTTTTTTAAATTAACTCTTGCGTTGGATTTCGTCGTCGCTTTCTCGTGTTTATCAAAGTCATTCAAAAATATGATTGATTTTAAAAATACTTAGATTGCTGCATTGTTTCGTTCTTCGTAATGACACAACCGTGAGATTGCCGCGTCGCACTTCGTGCTCCTCGCAATGACACAACCGTGAGATTGCCGCGTCGCACTTCGTGCTCCTCGCAATGACACAACCGTGAGATTGCCGCGTCGCACTTCGTGCTTCTCGCAATGACACAACCGTGAGATTGCCGCGTCGCACTTCGTGCTTCTCGCAATGACAATGCGCGTTTCTACGAAACGCTCGATCCTTCTGCGCGCTTTGCGCTTGAAGGATGAAAATTTTTAACAAAATTTTGTAAAAAAAATGACTCAAAATAAAGAATTAAACACATTCATAACAAAGTTTTACTTATACAACTTTTTCTCTTTAATGGGATTTATAATTCCATTTGTTGCAGTAATGCTTGATGTAAATGGTTTGAGTGCAACTCAAATTGCCTTGTGTATGATGGCTTCAAGGGTTGTTCAAGTTATAATGGAAGTTCCCAGTGGTGCTATTGCTGATAAATTTAGTAGAAAATATGTTTTACTTGTTTCTCGGTTGCTAAATGGTATGCCGTATGTTTTTTGGATACTTATGCCTAATTTTTGGGGATACTTAATTGGTTATATGTTCTTTGGTTTAAATATGAGTTTGGATTCTGGTTGTGTGGAAGCTTTTGTTTACGATGAGTTGGCTAAATATAAAAGAAGAGATTTGTTTGAAAGAGTTCAAGGTAGAAAGGAAGCTTGTGTTTCAATTGGACTTTTAACCGTTTCAGTCGTTGCCGCGTTTTTAGTTAAGTTAGGATTTGGATATAATTTTTTGATGTTTTTATCTATTTGTACAACAGTAATTAGTGCTTTTATAATGTTTTTGATTAAACCAGCAAAATCTCAGAAAAAAATAGAGGAAGATGTTTTAAAATATTTTGAGATTTTGAAAAAAGGTATAAAATATTCTTTTAGTCATAAAACTGTTTTAAAGTTATTCTTTTTTTTAGCTTTTACTAGCTCTATTAATATTGGAATTTTAGAATATGCGGAAATTTTTTATAATGAAATTACTGGAAGCTTAAGTAAGGTGGCCATTTTATTTGGGTTAGTGGAGCTTGCTGCTGGAATAGGAAGTTTTGGAGGAGAGTATTTAAGAAAGTTTAAAATAAAAACATTATTATTTATCTATTTTACCAATGCTAGTTTGTATATTTTAATGTATGCTGTTTATTCTTTTCTGTTTTCTTTTATTCTTGCAATAATAAATGCAGTTGTTATGTGTATGATTGTGGTAAACTTTATTGCTAGAACGAATGATTTTATTCCTTCGAATATTCGTGCAACTGTTTTGTCAGTAAGAGGTTTGATTGAGGCTATTGGAACAATAATTTGTTTGTTTTTCTTTGGTTTGGTTGTTGACAAATTTGGTAGTTATCAAATTGGATTTTTAACTTTTGCAGTAATTTATGCTGTAGGAAGTTTAGGATTTTGTGTTGTTCTTTGGAAAGATAAATCTCTAAAATGATTTTTTGTATACCAAAAATAAATTGACTTGTTTGAGACGAGATTTAATATTGTTAGTATGTTTTAATTCAAAGTTTTAATTTATATACCATGTCAGAAAAATTAGAAAGTTCAAAAATAGCAATATTCAAAGGTAAGCAGATTCGAAAAACTATTTATAATAATGAGTGGTGGTTTTGTTTAAATGATGTTATAGAAGTATTGGCGGATTCAAATGATCCAGCTCAGTATTTCAAAAGAATGAAGGTTAGGGATTCTGAGTTGAATAAATTAATTAATGGTAAAGGGGGGGTACAAATTGTACCACCCCTTATGTTGAAAATGAAAAGTGTTGGGGGTGTACAGAATATGTATTGTTGGCATACTGAAGGTATTTTTCGTTTAGTTCAATCAATTCCATCTCCAAAAGCAGAGCCATTTAAAAGATGGTTAGCGAAGACTGGCTATGAAAGAGTTCAAGAAATAGAGAATCCAGAGCTTGCTTCACAAAGAATTAGAATGTTGTATAAAGCAAAAGGATATTCTGATTCTTGGATTGAAAAAAGAATGCATAGTATTGCTATTCGAGAAAAGTTAACTAATGAATGGCAAGAACGTGGAGCAAAAGAAAATAAGGAATATGAGATTTTAACTGCAGAAATTTCCAAAGCTACTTTTGGTGTTACACCCAGTGAATATAAAGGTTTAAAAAAACTTAAAAGAGAAAATCTTAGAGATCATATGACCGATCTTGAGTTGATTTTTACCATGTTAGGAGAAGCTGCTACAACGGAGATTCATCAAGATGAAGATTCAAAAGGTTTTTGTAAATTAAAAAAAGATGCTAAAAAAGGTGGTAAAGGTTCTGGTGTGGCGAGAGTAGCTTTTGAAAAAGAGAGAAAAACTAAAGTTGTTACTTCAAATAATTTTTTAGAGTTACAAAAAAATAAAGAAATAAAATAGGCTTGATATGAAAACACCAAAAGAACATTTAATAAAAAGACAGATAGAACATATCAGATTGGTACAAGATTCTGGTATTTTTCTTGAATTGAATAAAGATAAATTACCTTTTGAAATTGAAGATTTTGAGATACTTAATAGAGCGCTTTGTCATGATTTAGATAAATTTAAAAAAGGTAAAACCAGAGATGGTTATATGGCTTTAGCTGAATATCATGAAAATAGAATGAATGATATTCCTAATAAAGTAAAACCAGAAGATTTAGAATATGGGTGTGAAATACATTATAAAACTCAAGATCATCACATGGCTTATTACTTTGATAAAAAAGTTGAACCAAGTAATGTGGCGATTTGTGAAATGTGTTGTGATATATTGGCTTGTGCAAATAGACATAACGGAAATGTAGATAGCGCGATTGAATATTTTTTGAAAAATTTTAATGATGAGTTTTCTAAAAAGAATAAGGAAATTTTTATTAAGATTTTTGAATTATTAAGAGAAAAAGAAAATGAAAATTAGAATTCATCATTTGTTATGTATGCAGGGTTTTCAAGATAAAGGATACAATGAAGAGTTTGTTAAAAACATGACTGAAGTTGTTAATATTTTTAAGAATGATTCAAAAACTAAAGTAACTATTATTACTGCATTGGACAGCATTTGTAAATGTTGTCCACATAAGCAGGGTGAAATATGTGTTTCTAAAGGTGAAGAATATAATAAAGAAAGAGTAGAAAAAGAAAAACGAATTGCTGAGTTTTTAGATTTAGAATTAAATAAAGAATATGAAATAGGTTTTTTGTTTGAAAGAGTTAATTCAAGAATTTGTAATCAAAGAATAGCAAAGCAGTTATATTGTGATGATTGTCAATGGCTTTATTGTTGCTTATGGCATCAGGGATTGGAAGAGTAAAGAGTTTGTTTATATTTAGAAGATGGATGTAAACAAAGTAGGTATGTTTATTTACATTTGTTGACATAATGTAAACAAAGTGATATGGTTTGTTTACATTTAATAAAATATGTAATGATATTATGAAAATAGTTGAGCTTGGTAAAAATATATTGCAAATACAGGGTTTTAGGGCTTTTATTCCTAATAAGTTTCCACCTAAAGATTTTGAGTTTGGATTGGAAATTTTAAAGAAGAATGCTGAAGCTACTAGATTGTTGGGTAAGTTAGACGGTATTACAAAGCTTTTACTTGATATTGATTTCTTTTTACTTATGTATTTAAAAAAAGATGCTGCTTGTTCAAGTCAGATTGAAGGTACAAGAGCTACTGTATCTGATGCAATTGAGATTGAGATCGCTTCAAATCAAAGTATTCCTAAGGATGTTGATGATATTTTACATTATATCAAGGCTTTGAATTATGGAATAAAAAGAATAAATAAATTACCTTTAAGTTTGAGATTTATAAGAGAACTTCATGATGTATTAATGAGAGGTGCGCGATCAACTCAATTTTCTGATCCTGGAGAATTTCGAAATAGTCAAAATTGGTTAGGTGGTACTCGACCTGACAATGCACGTTTTGTTCCTCCTCCGGTTCATGAGATGAAAGAGAGTTTGAATGATTTAGAGAAATTTATTTATTCAGATGATGAAATTCCTATTCTAATTAAAACAGGACTTCTTCATGCCCAGTTCGAAACTATACATCCTTTTTTAGATGGAAATGGCAGAACAGGTAGAATGCTTATTACTTTTTATTTATGGAAAGAACAGTATCTTGAAAAACCAGTTTTGTTTTTATCATCATATTTTAAAAAATATCAAAGTATTTATTATGAAAAACTTACTAATTATGCAAACGGTAAGGTTTCAGAGTGGTTGGATTTTTTTCTTGATGGTATAATAGAAATATCTAATGAAGCTATAATGATTGTTGAAAAAATTACTTTACTGAGAGAGAAAAATATTAATAAAATTCAAACTTTTGGTAAAAGAGCATCTGAGAGTGCTTTGATGATTTTGCCTAAATTATATGAGCAACCAATTGTAAATAATGCAATTATTCAAAAATGGACTGGCTTTACTCGCATGGGTTCTCAGACTGTTATTAGCAGGTTTGTAGATATAGGAATACTTGTTCCAAAATATAAAGATAAAAAATATGCGCAAGTGTATGTTTATAAGGATTATTTGGATATTTTTATTTAAAATTATTTAACCATTCGAGATTCTCTCTAGCAAATTTTTGGTATGTTAAGCTGAATTCATTTGTGAATTTTTCTGTGTTTAATGCGTATCGAATTGAATATAGTAATTTTATGTTTTCATATTTTACTGTTTTGATATTTCTTAGTTTTGTATACTCGTTCCACATAGTTTTTCTAATATCGTAAATGTGTTTTATTAAAAATTCTTTTGTATCAAAGCCTAACCATTCATTAAAATTAAATTCTAAAACTGGATTGTTCATGTGTGCGTCGCCCCAGTCTAGAATTCCGCTAACTTTATTTTTGTTTGTGATTAAGATTTGAGCTTCATGTATATCGTTGTGGTTTAATACTGGTTGTAATTTAATAATTGGTTCCAGAGTTTTTTGCCATAAGCTTAGAGTTTCTTTTTTGTTTCTAGTGTTTAAGTATTTTTTGATTTTATTGTATGCAAAGTCTAGAGCGGTTTTGTGTGTTTCCGAATTAACTATATAATATAACCATTCTTCTTTTGTTATATTTTTTGATAATTTGTGTTTTGTAATTTTAGGTGGATTTATAATACTTTGTTCGTGGTATTCTGCGATACATTTTGCTATATTTTCAAAAATCTTCATGAGTTCTTTTTCTGAAATTTTTTGCATTACTTTAGATAATAATTCCCCTTCTAATTTTTGAGTTACTAAAATTGGATATGGAGAAATATCTTTATTTGTTACTTTTTTAATAAGTTTTGGAACTGAAGTCTTCGATAAACAATTAAGCCATTCTGAAACTTTTATTTCATTTTTGGAATAGTTATAAAACTGATGATTTCGATATAAAATATAAACTTGTTTTTTCTCTAAGAGAACATGTTTCATATAACCGTCTACGTTTATGTCTAGGTCAATTGGTTTTATTTTAAATTCTTTTTCAAAAGCTTGTTTTTGGTGTCTGTTAAATATTGCTTTTATAAGAGTTTTTTTATCTGTCATTTTTAAAAGTTGATTATTTATTAAAATTTTAGTTTGTTGATTTTTAAAAGCTATAGATTATCTTAAAGTGTATCTTTGGGGTTATAGCTCAGTTGGCTAGAGTACTTGAATGGCATTCAAGGGGTCGAGGGTTCAAGTCCCTCTAGCTCCACCAATTAATTTTAATTTTCTGGATCCCCAGCCTTCGGTTGAGGATGACAAGATTTTGATGAAAAGTAGTTTTACTAATTATTTAAAACTTGATTTCCATTCTTCCAATTTTTTCAAAGTTATAAATTATCTTCTAAATATCTTGGGGTTATAGTTCAGTTGGCTAGAGTACTTGAATGGCATAAGTACTAAAATATATACTATTTTTTAAATTATTTATTCGCCTTTCTTGTAAAAATTTATAAAAAAACTTCAAAGTATGAGAATACGTTATTTGTTTTTTTATTAAATTTTTCCTAAAAAAAGCTTCTAAATAAAATTAAAAAATAGAATATATTTTAGTATTGGGTCGAGGGTTCAAGTCCCTCTAGCTCCACCAGATATTTTAAATTTTTTCCCATTCTTCTTTATGCAAGGAAGGGGTTTGTAACCACTACTGTTCCAACGTTAATTTAATAAATTTAATTAGTTATAATTTTTCATACTTTACAACGTATTTTCCCCAGTGTCATTGCGAGGAGCGGAGCGACGCGGCAATCCAGATTACTTATTTTTTATTCTTTATAATACTAATAATATAACTTAAGATTATTGGATTGCCGCGCAATTCTTCGAATTGCTCGCAATGACACCGTGGGAAGTTACTGGATTGCCGCGCAATTCTTCGAATTGCTCGCAATGACACCGTGGGAAGTTACTGGATTGCCGCGTCGCACTTCGTGCTTCTCGCAATGACACAGTGTATTGAATGGGATTGCTGCGTTGCTTCGCTCCTCGCAATGACACTGAGAAGGATTGCCGCGAATTTCTTTCAGAAATTCTCGCAATGATACTGGTTAAAAATTGTCAACGAATTATTTGACATCTACAAGGATAACAAGGTTTCGATGAAAAGTAGTTTTACTAATTATTTAAAACTTGATTTCCATTCTTCCAATTTTTTTAAAGCTCTTTCAGCATAAAGTTGTTTTCTTTCATTTTTCTTGTGTTTGAAGTCTAACATTGGAAATAAGCCAAAATTAACGTTCATTGGTTGGAAGGAGTTTTTTTCTTTTTCAGATTTGTTGTGTCCTGTTGTTATGTGATTTAGTAAGGAGCCGATTGCGGTTTCGATTGGTGGCGTTGTGGTATTAGTTGTAAAGATTGCTGCTAATAAACCCATTGATGCTGATTCAACATAACCTTCAACTCCAGTTACTTGTCCTGCAAACATAATATTTTGCTGACTTCGAAGCCTCATATTTGAATCTAATAACTCTGGACTGTTTATAAAACTGTTTCTATGAATTCCGCCTAATCTTGCGAATTTTGCATTTTCTAAACCTGGAATTTTTTTAAAGGTTTTAATTTGTTCTCCGTGTTTCATTTTAGTTTGAAAACCAACAATGTTGTATAAAGTTCCAAGTTTGTTATCTTGTCTCAGTTGAATTATTGCGTAAGATTTTTCTGTTGAATTTGGATCAGTTAAGCCAACTGGTTTCATTGGTCCGAATCTTAATGTTTCTTTTCCTCTTTCTGCCATAACTTCAATTGGTAAGCATCCTTCAAAATATTGTGGTTTTTCCCAATCATGAAATTCTGCTTTTTCTGCATTTAGTAAATCATCTATAAAAGTTTCATATTGTTCTTTTGTTAATGGACAGTTGATATAATCTTTTCCATCACCTTTATCGTATCTTGATTGAAACCAGGCTTTTGAAAAATCTATTGAATCTTTATGAATTATTGGAGCAATTGAATCGTAGAAATATAGATTCTGTTTTTCAATTTTAGTTTCAATGTGTGCGAATAATTTTTCCGAAGTTAAAGGACCCGTTGCAATAATCCATTGCTCATTATTATTTGGAATTTCTGTGATTTCTTTACGAATAATTGTTATATTTTTATGATTTGAAATTTTGTCGTGAATGTAGTCTGAAAAAATTTCTCTATCTACAGCTAATGCTCCACCAGCTGGAACTTTATTCGCGTCTGCCGCTTGTAAAATTAAAGAATTTAATTGTCTTAGTTCCTCATGTAAAAGTCCGATTCCACTTTTTATATCATCATTTCTAAAAGAATTTGAACAAACTAATTCTGCACATTTTTCTGTTTGGTGGACTTGTGTTGATTTATTTTTTGATAGGTCTCGCATTTCAAAAAGATTTACTAAAAAACCTTTTTCAGCTAATTGAAAAGCTGCTTCACTTCCTGCTAGTCCTGCTCCAACTATATTGATGTTCATAGCTGGATTATTTGTTTATCATCCCATTTAAAGAAAAAATCTTGATTGTGATTTGCACCAGCTTCTCTAATTTCTTGTTTTGATTTTTTTTCTAAAAGCATTCTTAAGGTTGTACTTCCTCTTTTATGCATAACAATTATTAGATTTTCTTCATTTTTGTATTTTTCTAAGAATTCTAAAAATCTTTTGTGAGCTGTTTCTAAAGATTCTCCATTTGGTGGTGTGTAATTCCATGGATCTTTTTGTATTTCTTCATATTCTTTTGGAAAGCGATCGGGAAATTCTTTTTTTGGACAACCTTGAAATATTCCTTTATTTCGACTCATTATCGAAGAATCTTCTATTGGTTCGGTATCTAGATTTAAAGTTTCTAAAATAATTTGCATTGTATGTTTAGTACGGACAATCGGACTTGTTATAAATTTGAATTTTGAAAAATCAGGTTCTAGTTTTTGTAAACGTTTTGCAATTGATTTTGATTGTTTAATTCCTTTAAGAGTCAGAAGAGAAGCACACTGACCTTGTTTAATGTGTTTGCGATTGTTTAGTGTTTCGCCGTGTCTAATTATATACCAGGTTGTCATGACTGTATTATATTTTATTTCTGGATCCCCGAACAAATTCGAGGATGACAAAGAACGGTTAGGGTTAACCGTTCTTTGTTAACTAAACCATTTTTTAAAAAAACTATTAGATGAATTTTTTTGTTTTTCTTTTAAAATCTCATCTAATTTATTTAGCAAATCTTTTTCTTTTTGTGATAAATGTTCTGGTGTTTCAATTTTTACTTCAACAATCATATCACCTTGTCTGCCGCCACTATTAATGATTGGCATGCCTTTTCCTTTTAGTCTAAATTTACTTCCTGTTTGAGTTCCTGTCGGGATTTTTAAACTTGCTTTTGTTCCTTCGATTGTTGGAATATCTAAACTTCCACCTAAAGCTGCAGTGGTAATTAAAAGTGGTACTTGGCAATGAATATCATTATTTTGTCTTATAAAAAGTTTATGATGTTTAACTGAAATAAAAACATAAAGATCACCAGGATGACCTCCGCGTGTTCCAGCTTCTCCTTCTCCAGATAATCTAATTCTGTTTCCATCTTCTATTCCTGCTGGAATTTTTATTGAAAGAGTTTTTGATTTTTCTTTTTTTCCATCACCACCACAAGAGTGACATGGATTTTTTATAACTTCTCCTGAGCCGCCGCATTTGTTGCAAGTTGTTTCCATTATAAAGAAGCCTTGTTGTCTTCTTTGTGTTCCAGAGCCATTACAGTTCGGACATGTTTGAGATTTAGATCCTTTTTCTGCTCCTGTTCCATTACATGAATCGCATTTAACTGTTGTTCTAAAATCTATTTTCTCTGCTTTATCTGAGTACGCTTCTTCAAGTGAGATTTCTAAATTATATCTTAGATCTGAGCCGTCAATTGCAGAGCTTTTTTGTCTTCTTCCTCTTCCATTTCCCATTCCGCCATTAAAACCTTGTCCACCGAAAACGTCACCAAATGCACTAAAGATGTCTGAGAAATCATTGAAATGTGCATGACTAAATCCACCACCATGGCCTCCGCCTCCCATTCCATTTTCAAATGCTGCATGACCATATTGATCGTAAGCTGCTTTTTTTTGATCGTCTTTTAAAACATCGTATGCTTCTGCTGCATCTTTAAAATTTGCTTCTGATTTTTTATCTCCAGGATTTTTATCTGGATGATATTGCATTGCTTTTTTTCTATATGCTTTTTTTACTTCATCAGCAGTTGAGTTTTTATTAACTCCTAATATTTCGTAATAATCTCTTTTGGTCATATTGTAACTCACCTTACGTACAAAATATAATTTTGTGTTTAATTAATAATAAAGCTAAAGCCTGTAATTTTTTTACAGATTTCAGTTTGTGGAAACCTTAACTAGCATTATATTCTAGTCAAGGTTATTTAATTTTTTAACATTATACAACATATGCTGTCAAAAAATTAAATAACCCTAAACCAAAATCTGTAAAAAATATTTACAGGTTTTGTACGTAAGGTGAGTTACAATTATGATTTTGGACATAGATATAATATAGTTATTTTCTTGAGAAAGACAAGGGTTCTTATTTGAATCAACTATAGTTGAAATTTTGTTTTTTGAGGAGTAGGTTTGATATGTCTATTAATGTTTTCGGAGATTTATTATGTGTAAAAAATTGTGCGAATGGATGAATAAGAAAATTAAGAAATTTGATTGGTTGGATATTGGATGTATTAAGTGGAGTACAGCAGTACTAGTGTTGTTTCTTGCTAAAATGTTTCCAGTATTAACCGAAGGACCATGGTATGTTTATATTGTTCTTTGTTTAGCTCTTGGTTATCGTCCTTGGAAGAAATTTTTTAGTAAATAATTTCTCTTTTCATATTTTTGCGCGGTTTTTGAATCGTGCAAAATCCTTTTCTATTTAAAAAATATCATTTCTGAAATTTTATTGTTGCAAAGTAAAATATCTGTATTATATTCTGTTTTGTATTATTTTTAAAATACATAAAATTAATAATTAACAAAAAGGTATCAATTATGAACTTAAAACGTCTTAGCTTATTGATAGCACTGAGTGTTTTTGTATCTTCTCAAGCTCATGCTCATCGTCTTAAATTAGATAAATACGGTTGTCACAAATATAAAAAGGCAAGTGAATATCATTGTCATGATAAGGATTATAATATAATTGAAAGAATGAGTATGGAAGAGATGAAAGAGTTTAAAAGCTCTAAGTCACCTAAAAAAATTACTAAAGCTAAAAAATCTAAAAAATCTGTAAAAAAGGCTAAAACAACTTCTAGGAAAAAAGTATCTAAAAAATCTAGAAAGAGTACAAAAGCAAAAACTAGATCTAGAAAATCTCCAAGAATTTCTGAAATTGAAAAAGAAATTGTTGTAGAAAAAGTTGAGAAGAAGTCTTTTTGGAAAAGACTATTTTGGTGGCAATAGAATAATTCTAATTTGAAGTAAGAGGTTTGTGATTGATATAGTCAATTATGGGTTTTTTGTTTTAGGTTGGGTTATAAAATGAAGTGACTTTCAAATACATTTGAGACGCTTCGTTAATTTTTTATCGTTTTGTTTGACAACAGACCTCGTCTTAAGTTTTTAAGGCGAGGTTTTTTAAAAACTATTTTAAGTATAGCCTTACTTCAAATTTTGTCGAAATTTCGAGTTTTAGGCGCCATGTAAAAAACATACGTTTTCGTGCCTAAAAATTGAAATTTCTTAAAAATTTTTCGTAACCTTATTTTTAAAATAGTTTTTATAGTTATAAGGATAAGTTATGTTATATATTTTTATGGATGAAAGTGGTGATTTGGGTTTTAATTTGAATAAGAAAGGAACGTCAAAACACTTTTTAATTACTTTTATTATATGTAAAAAATTTAAATCTTTAGATTATATTTTAAAGAAATCTTTTATAAACCTGCCAATAAAATATCGTAAAAAACATAATGGAATTTTTCATTTTTATAAAGAGAAAAAACAAGTAAGAAAAATAATTTTGAAAAACTTTACTAAGATGATATTAAAAGAAAATAATGTGAATATTTGTACTGTTATTTTTAAGAAAAAAAATACAATGAAATTTTATCTGGAAAGAGATTTTTATAATAATATTACCTTGTTTTTATTAAAGAGCATATTTGATTTAGGTTTGTTTAAAAAAGAAAATAGGATTGTTTTCATTGTATCTAAAAGAAATACTAAGCAACAATATAATATAGAATTTATTGAGTATTTAAAGAGTGGTGTTGACTGTGATTTAGAGATTGAAATTCAAAAACATAATATATCAAAAGGTTTGCAAATTGTGGATGCTATATCTTGGAGTATTTATCAAAAATATGAGTATGATGATTATTATAATATATTCAAAGATTTTGTAATTTTGGAAAAAACTTATGATAAATAAAAAAAAGTGAGTGCCAAAAAGAGTTGAAGTTTTAAAACTCGCCTCAACCTCCGGAAGGGGCCTCTTATGTGGTCTTACGCTCACTTATGATATATAATAGGTGTTTTTTTTTATAAAGCAATGGTTTTTTCATTTAAAAAAGAGTGTTAAACAAAGTTGAGGTTATTTATATAGACATGTTTGAAAAGTAGTTTATAGTCTATGTGTTTATAAAAAGTAAATTGGTAAATATTAATGGAGTTAGGAAAAGGAAAAAAGGATGGAAATGATAGCGTAGGAGGTTTGCTTTTGAAGGCTGTTGTAAGGTTTGGTATTACAGCTGTGGCAGGACTTGATCCATCTTCACAAAGTTGTGAGACAGTAACGGAGGCGTTCTTAGAAGGCTCGCGGGGAAAACATAGCATACAAAAAGCTGTTGTAAAATCTGTTTTAAGAGAAGTACAAGCAGATGTTGTGGAATCTGTTTTAAGAGAAGTACAAGCAGATGTTGTGGAATCTTATAGAAGAGGAAAAAGACCATACTTGGTACAATCAATTACAGAACAAATGTTTCCTAATTCTAAAATCTGTGCTTCTATTGCTGAAAATGTTTTTACAAATTTGTTATTGTCAGGACAAGATCATAGAACGGGAGTTAGTACTGATGCAACAAATGCATACGAAGCTCAGCGTCATTTCTGGGGATCTTAAAAACTTGTACTAAAATCTTCTAAAAAGTTTTCTATACTTTTATATTTTTTATCAGGAATTAACTCAGGTAAAGTTTTATCTGGAAATAAATTTTGTTCAGTTATCAGGACTGTTTTAATTCCAAGTTGTTGTGGAAAAAATAGATTTCTTTTTTGATCTTCTGTTATTATCATTTCTGAATATTCTAGATTAAAGGTTTTTTTAATTAGCTCAAAACTTTTAGATCCTTTATGTTTTTTCTCAATGAGATTTTCTTTATAAAATATGCAGTTATTAGGAAAAAATTCTTTAATTTTTAATTTATTTAGAATTTGTTCGCTTAGGTGTTTTGGGCAGTGTGTTAAGATAACAAATTGAATTTTTTGATTTTTTAATTGCTCTAAAAGTGTTTGTAGTTTTTTTGATGGTTTTAGAAATGTTGGTAATAGTTCTTTTAGATATTTTGTAAATGCTTCATCAAATCCTTTGGTTGGCATTTTATATTCAATTTTAAATAAATCATAAGTTGTTCCATATTTTATTTGTGATACTTTTGCTAGTTCGTAAGCTTTTTGTTCAGTTATTGTTGGCGTTGTTTTGTTATAGACAGATTTAGCTATACATCTATAATCAGCTTCATAATAATTTTTATCATATGGATAAAGAGTTCCGTCTAGATCGAAGATTATGAGTTTGGTGTTTCTAAAAGATATAGCTGTTTTATTTGTTTTAATTTTGTGATTTGATACTATGAAATAATTGTTAAGAATGCAATACAGCTTGACTAATCAAGGAAATTTTAGTTTAATGATGGTTGTTTAAAAATCTTATTTTAAATTTCTTAAATTTTTTTTATAAGATCTTTAGCAATTATTTTTTTGAACGTAAGAATAGCTTGTCATTGCGAGCGAAGCAAGGCAATCTCCCGTTGTGTCATTGCGAGGAGCGCGAAGTGCGACGCGGCAATCTAGATCACCACGAAATGCTATTCGCATTTCTCGTGATGACCTTATTACGATTAATAGATCACCACGAAATGCTATTCGCATTTCTCGTGATGACCTTATTACGATTAATAGATCACCACGAAATGCTATTCGCATTTCTCGTGATGACCTTATTACGATTAATAGATCACCACGAAATGCTATTCGCATTTCTCGTGATGACCGCCTTCCTGAGAAGGCTTTGTTTTTTAAATCTAGTTTAAAAAACATTTTTTAACAAATTTTTGGAAAAAATTTATGAAAAAATACTATCCACAACCACAGCAAACTCCAGATTTTGCGCAGATAGAAGAATCTGTGTTAAAATTTTGGGAAGACGAAAAAGTTTTTGAAGAGTCATTACGAATTAGAGAAGATGGTGATGATAAAAATTGTGATAAAGAATTTGTATTTTATGACGGTCCTCCGTTTGCAAATGGCTTGCCTCATTATGGACATTTGTTAGCTGGTTATATAAAAGATACTTTTGCTCGTTACAAAACAATGCAAGGCAAAAAAGTTGACCGTCGTTTTGGTTGGGATTGTCATGGTCTACCTGCTGAAATGGGCATTGAAAAAGAAACAGGAATTAGTGGAAGAAAAGCAATTGAAGGTTATGGAATTGAAAAATTTAATAATCATTGTCGTGAATCTGTTTTAAGATATTCTCAAGAATGGAAAGATTATGTAATACGTGCTGGACGTTGGGTTGATTTTGATGGTGGTTATAAAACCATGGATTTAAATTACATGGAATCTGTAATTTGGGTGTTTAAAGAACTTTATAAAAAAGGTTTATTATATGAAGATTTTCGTGTAATGCCGTATTCTTGGAAATGTCAAACTCCTCTTTCAAACTTTGAAACAACAATGGATAATTCTTATCGTGAAAGAGCTGATAAAGCGGTTACTGTTAAATTTGAGTTGGAGGAAGTTCCAGAATTTATATTAGAAGTTTGCCCAGAAATTAAATCAGTTAAAGTTTTAGCCTGGACAACAACTCCCTGGACATTGCCTTCAAATTTAGCTTTAACAATTGGTGAGGATATTTATTATAGTGTACTTAAAATTAATAATGATGAATGTTATATTTTATCTTTACCAGCTGTTTTAAAATATTTTCCAGATTATGCTTCTCCTTGTGGTAGCGGAACGGTTGAAGATTTGATAGATGAAGAAAAAGCAAAAAAACTTGCTAATCAATTCTCTATTAAGGGCTCTCAGTTAATTGGTTTAAAATACAAGCCTCTATTTCCATATTTAACAAAATTAAAAGAAGTTCAAGGTTCGGAAAAATCTTATACAATTATTGCTGGAGATTTTGTAACAACTGAAGATGGTACTGGAATAGTTCATACTGCTCCTGGGTTTGGTGAAGATGATCAATTAGCTTGTAAGAAAGTCGGTATTCCAACTGTTTGTCCAGTTGATGATGCTGGTTGTTTTACTTCTGTAGTTTCTGATTATGAAGGAATTAATGTTTTAGAAACAAATGATAAAATAATTATTCGCTTGAAAGAAGAAGGTAAGTGGTTGAAGACTGAACAAATTTTACACAATTATCCTCATTGTTGGAGAACAGATGCTCCTTTAATTTATAGAGCAATATCATCTTGGTATGTGAAAGTTACTGATTTTAAAGATGACATGATAAAGGCTAATCAAAAAATTAATTGGATTCCTGATCACGTTAAAAATGGTCGTTTTGGAAAATGGTTAGAAGGTGCGAGAGATTGGTCAATTAGTAGAAATAGATTTTGGGGTTGTCCAATTCCTGTTTGGAAAAGTGATAACGAAGCATATCCAAGAATTGATGTTTACGGATCCCTAGACGAACTTGAAGCAGATTTTGGAGTTAGACCAAAAGATTTACATAGACCTTATATTGATGAATTAGTTCGTCCAAATCCAGATGATCCAACTGGTAAATCAATGATGCGTCGTACAACTGAAGTTATGGATTGTTGGTTTGAAAGTGGTTCAATGCCTTATGCACAATTTCATTATCCGTTTGAGAAAAAGGAGTGGTTTGAAAATCATTTTCCTTGTGATTTTATTGCTGAAGGTGACGGACAAATTCGTGGATGGTTTTATACATTAGTTGTTTTGGGAACTGCTTTGTTTAATAAACCAGCTTATTTAAATTGTATTTCATTTGGGACTATTATTGATGAAACAGGAAAAAAACTTTCAAAAAGATGGAAAAATTATGTTGATCCAGCTGAGGCTTTTTCAACTTATGGTTCTGATTCAATTCGTTGGTTAATGTTAAAAAGTTCTGCAATTAAAGGTGAGGAAGTTCGTGTTGATAAACATGGAAAAGACATGAAAGAAACTCTTCGCCTTGCTATTAAACCAGTTTTAAATGCGTTTAACTTTTTCTGTTTGTATGCAAATGCTGATGGAATTAAGGCTGAAAGAAAATATGAATCTAATAATTTAATGGATAAATATATTTTAGCAAAATTAAAAGAAGCTGTTAAAGATATTGAAAAAAATATGGATGAATATAATCCCGGCGGAGCTTGTAAAAAGAGTGAAGAGTTTTTTGAGATTTTGAATAACTGGTATATTCGTAGAAATAAAAATCGTTTCTGGAAATCTGAAAAAGATACTGATAAGCAAGAAGCTTATGATACTTTGTATACAGTGTTGTTGAGTATGTGTGAATCAATTTCAAGTTTGATGCCGTTTACGACAGAACATATTTGGCGTTCATTGGTTTAAATTAGTTTTTACTTTGAATTTCGTCGTTGCTTTCAAAGTTTTTTTAGGATTCACATATAAAGGATATGCTCACCTAAAAAAACTTTGAGTCGCCTAGATCCCCGCCTTCGCGGGGATGACACGCGCCCTAAGGGACGCTTTATTCTTTTAGTTTTATTAAAAGAATGTTTTGATAAATCAAAACTCTTTGTAAAAATTAATTTAAACTGTGATGACTGTACGAGGTCCCTGAGCCTGTCGAAGGGCCGTACATAATCACTGGCCCTTTGACAAGCTCAAGGACCTTCCTTATAAAAGTAAATTACTCTTGATTACTAGAGGAAATTCATTATTCTTATTTGAGAAATTGTTACTAATTAAAAAATTCTTGTTATGAAAAAAATACTAATTACGTTATTGTTTGTTTTAGTTGGTTTTAATTGTTCTTATGCAAGTGATGAACTTGTTGAAGTTACAGAAGAAAAGCCAGTAAAGAAAATGTCTTTCAGTAAAAAAAGTAATAATGTGAAAGAAGATAATTCTGAGGTTCTTTCAAAAGTAAAAAATAAAAAGAATTTAAAACAAATTAAAGCTGAAAAATTTAATTATAATAAACTTGTTTTTTCAAACATAGGAAGTACTTCTGATTATTCTACTTCTACTGCTTATTGTAATAATCATCCTTCAAAGGGTGACGATGTTAAATGTAAGTTTGTTCAAACCAAAATTACAAAAATGACAAAAGAAGAATACAAAATTAAAAAGAAAAAACTTTCTTCTCAGTTAAAAACTAATCCAGCAAAACTTGTTGATGAATATAGAAAAATATTTAAATGTAATTTAGTAAAAGATTCTGAATTTGAAAATATGTTGAAACATGATGATGTAATGGAAAAATCAATGCAAAAATCAGTTAAGAAATTCTGTGTAACTCCAAGTGCTAAAACTTTAAAATCTGCGATGTCTGCTTGGTTAAAAGTTGAGAAAGATCAATGTTATGTTTCAATGGAATCACATGCTGTAAATTTTGAACATGATACAAAATATATGTGGGTTTCTGAGAATAAATTAAAAGATGTTAATGATTGTTCTTATGTTATTTTCTTAGTTTTGAAAAAAGATATCGATAAAGGGATTTGGGTTTCTAGTAAAAAAACAGTTTATCTAGATAGTACTCGTTCTGATTGTAGAAAAGATAGTGAGACAGTATTTAGAGGAGATAAACAAATTTCTAAATATTGTAAGTCTGTTAAGTTCGGAGAGATTGGGAAGTAATAACTCTGGTCATTGCGAAGAGCGCTTAGCACTACGCGGCAATCCCCCAGTGTCATTGCGAGGAGCAGAGCGACGTGGCAATCTATTCTAAAATAAAACCACTGAAATTTTTTCAGTGGTTTTTTTTATGGATCTTGAAATAAATTCAGGATGACATAATATTTTTTTGTGGATTTTGAAATGAATTCTGAAATAAATTTGTGGCAATCCCTTAATGTCATTGCGAGTAATTCGAAGAATTGCGCGGCAATCCCATACAATACACTGTGTCATTGCGAGAAGCACGAAGTGCGACGCGGCAATCCCCCAGTGTCATTGCGAGGAGCAGAGCGACGTGGCAATCTATTCTAAAATAAAACCACTGAAATTTTTTCAGTGGTTTTATTTATGGATCCTAAAATAAATTCAGGATGACATAATATTTTTTTGTGGATTTTGAAATGAATTCTGAAATAAATTTGTGGCAATCCTCCAGTGTCATTGCGAGCAATTCGAAGAATTGCGCGGCAATCCCATACAATACACTGTGTCATTGCGAGAAGCACGAAGTGCGACGCGGCAATCCCCCGCAAAATATCGTGAAATCTCAGTGTTCTACTTAGATTGCCGCGTCGCTCTGCTCCTCGCAATGAGACTGGGGAAGATACGTTGTGAAGTATAAAAAATTATAAGTAGTTAAGTTTATTAAATTAACGTTGGGACAGTAGTGGTTGCAATCTCCTTCCTGCGAAAGATTAAATTTATAATGATATATTGTTTTTTTAATGATTATTTTCTAATAATATTGATTTGACTGTTATATTATTAATATATATAATATTTAAGATTTTATTATTAATAAAAAAAAGTAATTATTATGGCAGCAGCAGTAGATGAAGAAACAGTTGAAAAAGAAATATTTAATGACAAACAGTTAACTCAGGTTCTTGAGCTTTGCGAAGAAATTAAAAGTGGTGAAGCAAGGCCTGTGGTTGTTGCTGGTTTACCGGGAGTTGGTCCTCTTCTTGCTCGTGGATTAAGAGAAGCTATAAAAAATAAAAATAAAAGCCTTTCGGCTGATTCTCAAATTAAGGAAAAAGATGTATTTGCTTTTGTTGATTGGGAGTTTAGAGAAGATAGATCTGGGTTTTCTTCAGAAAAAGGAGTCGAAAATTCTAAGGAATCTGAGCAGATGCTACAGGGTTTTAAAATCTTATGTGGAGATGACAAAGAAAAGCTTGAAAAATTAAAAATAGAAATAGTTCGAGACAGGGTTTTAAAAGATAATAAAGAAGCAACAGAAGGATATGTTGAAGAAGTAGCTGCAGGATTTAAATCAATAGAAGAAGCAGTGGAATACAATCCTGACTGGTTAAAAGAGTCTTCTAGCCTGAGAAAAGCTTCTAAGATATTTAGCCCAAAACCTGACATAAAAGATTTTGATGAAATGGCTTTTAGATTTGTTGGTGAAGCAATTACTCTTATAAAATTAATGAATAGCAAAGTTCCGATTATTTTTGCTAGTGGAACTTCTAGTTTTATTACAGAAAATGTTTCAATGGCTACGGAAAACGGGTATGATAATTTATTTTGTAAATTAGAATCTGAAGACCTTGCTGAAGTTATGGGATGGGTTAAATTACGTACTGTTAATGAGGTTAATTATTATAATGAAGATTCTGAAGACTTAAATCAATTAGCACGAGGTACATGTCGGCCATTGGCCATAGATTATGTTAATCGTATGCCATTGGAAACAACAATGGGGTTACCAATTGCTGAGCCTGATAATGTTTTTCAGCAAGTTGTTTTAAATGTTCCTTTAACTCCGAAAGAAAAAGAAGTGTTCAGAGGAGCGATGAGAGAAGCAATGGAAATAGTAGAAAGGCAGTATTCTTCAAGTGAGTTTAAAGAAGAATCAGAAAATTTTTGTCATAAACTTCTAGTAGCGGTTAGTCCTCGAGCTAGAGTAGAATGTTCGAGTGCAGCAGCAGCTTCAGCAGCTCCGGAAGCAGGCGCAGCATGTGCAGCAGCCGCAGCTCCAGCTCCAGTAGCAGGTGCAACTGTTCCTTCTGATCAGATGGATAGATGCGTTGCAGATTCAGTACTTCCAGTAGTTCTAGTAGCTCCAGCAGGCGCAGTAGGAAGTAGGGGCAAGTCTTAATATATTTAGTATTTTTTATGTCATTCCCGCGAAGGCGGGAATCTAAAAACCACTGAAGTTGTTTTCAGTGGTTTTTTTTGTGGATTTTAAAATGGATCCTGAAATAAATTCAGGATGACATAATGTTTTTTTGTGGATCTCGCACTTCGACAGGCTTAGCGACCGAATTCAGGATAATATAGTTTTGTTTTTTTATGAAAGGGTTGAAAGTTTTGAAGAAATGATTATATATTTAATGTACGAGATTTGCGAATATGGATTGCCGCGTCGTGCAAAACACTTTTCACAATGACAATAATAATATTAACAAAATAAGGTAAAGAGATATGAATATTAAACCTTTGGGTGATAGAGTTCTTATTAAGAGACTTGAGGCTGAAACTAAAACAGCTGGCGGAATTATAATTCCTGATAATGCAAAAGAAAAACCTTCAGAAGGTATGGTCGTTGCTGTGGGAAATGGTAAAAAAGATGATTCTGGAAAAGTTATTCCTATGGAAGTTAAAAAGGGCGATAAAGTTCTTTTTGAAAAATGGGGAGCTACAGAAGTTAAAGTAAATGGCGAAGAACTTCTTATTATGGATGAGAGTAAGATATTAGGAATAGTAGAATAATTATAAGAGTGGATTGCCGCGCTTTGCTCGCAATGACACAATGATTAAATATTAAAAATAAAAAAAGAGGAATAAAAAATGTCAGGAAAAGAAATTAAGTTTAGTACAGAAGCAAGAGCAATGATTCTTGAGGGAATTAATGTTTTGGCTGATGCTGTAAAAGTTACATTAGGTCCAAAAGGTCGTAATGTTGTTATTGAAAAATCATTTGGTGCACCAAGAATTACAAAAGATGGTGTTACTGTTGCAAAAGAAATAGAGCTTACTGATAAGTTTCAAAATATTGGTGCTCAATCAATTAAAGAAGTTGCAAGCAAAACTAATGATCTTGCTGGTGATGGTACAACAACATCAACAGTTTTAGCTCAAGCAATTTTCCGTGAAGGTGTAAAATCTGTTGCTGCTGGATTGAATCCAATGGATCTTAAAAGAGGAATTGATAAAGCTGTTGCAAAAGCAGTTGAAGAAATTTCTAAGATTAGCAAAAAAGTAAAAGGCAAAGAAGAGATCGCTCAAGTAGGAACTATTTCTGCAAATGGTGATTCTGAAATAGGAAATAAAATTGCTGAAGCAATGGAAAAAGTTGGAACTGAAAGTCCAATTACTGTTGAAGAAGCAAAAGGCTTGGAATTTGAAATGGATATTGTAGAAGGTATGAATTTTGATAGAGGTTATTTATCTCCATACTTTGTTACAAATACAGATAAAATGACAGCTGTTTTAGAAAATCCATATATTCTTTTATGTGAGAAAAAACTTTCTAATTTACAACCAATGGTTGCAGTTTTAGAAGCTGTTTCTCAATCAGGTCGTCCTTTAGTTATTCTTTCTGAAGATGTTGAAGGAGAAGCTTTAGCTGCTTTAGTTGTTAATAAATTAAGAGGCGGTTTAAAGGTTGCTGCTGTTAAAGCACCTGGATTTGGTGATAGAAGAAAAGCAATGTTAGAAGATATTGCTGCTCTAACAAAAGGCCAAGTAATTTCTGAAGATTTAGGAATGAAATTAGAAAATGTTGGTTTAAAAGAGCTTGGTTCAGCTAAGAAAATCGTTATTACAAAAGACGATACTACAATAGTTGCTGGTTCTGCTGAAGATTCAGATGTGAAAGCTCGTTGTGATCAAATTCGTACTGAAATGGAAGAATCTACTTCTGATTATGATAAAGAAAAACTTCAAGAAAGACTTGCTAAATTATCAGGTGGTGTCGCTGTACTTAAGGTTGGTGGAGCTACTGAAGTTGAAGTTAAAGAAAAGAAAGACAGAGTAGAAGATGCTTTGGCTGCAACAAGAGCTGCTATGGAAGAAGGAATTATTCCTGGTGGTGGAGCTGCTTTGTTACATATTATAAAATTTTTAGAAACTATTGAAACTGAGAACGAATCACAAAAAGCTGGTGTTAAAATTATAATGAAAGCTTTAGAAGCTCCTGCAAGATTAATAGCAGAAAATGCTGGAGTTGATGGTTCAGTTGTAGTTAATAAAATGATTGAGAATGAAGACGTTAAATATGGATTTGATGCTCAAAATAACAAATATGGAAATATGTTTGATTTTGGAATTGTTGATCCAACTAAGGTTGTTCGTTGTGCTTTAGAAGGTGCAGCATCAATTTCAGGATTGTTGCTAACCACTGAATGTGTAATTGCTGACAAGCCAGATGATAAGTGTTCATGTGGCGGCGGAGCGCCAGCTGGTGGGATGGGCGGAATGCCTGGTATGGGATTTTAACCTAATTTTTACGTTGGTTTTCGGCGTTGCTTTCAAAGTTTTTTTAAGGGTCACGTATGAAGAATACGCTCCCTTAAAAAACTTTGAGTCGCCTAGAAAACCTTAGTAAAAATTGGTTAAAAATATTGGTGACTGCGATATTTTATTAAGGGGTCTTTTTTAAGATCCCTTTTTTTATTTCTACAATCTTTCAATGGGAATGACTTAAATACTTACTATATGTTATTCTGAACTTGTTTCAGAATTCAGTATGTTTTTTAATTTCTATGGATCCTGAACTAAATTCAGGATGACATAGTGTGGTTTTGTCATTATGAAATGTGCGTAAATTTGTCATGGGATGACAAAATTTTGCACGTTTAACTTATTTATTTGTTTTTACTTTTGCTGAGATTAGTAGGTTTCTAGTTTCATATAAAGGTAAACCCATAACGTTTGAATAAGATCCGCTGATGTATTTTACAAAAGCTTCTGCAAAGCCTTGAATTGCATAACCACCAGCTTTGTTTAATCCTTCTTGTGTTTTTAGATAATCTTCTATATCTCTTTTGGTGAATTGTTTAAAATGAACAATACTTGTGATTACTTTGCTAGAAAGTTTATTGTTAGGTTGGATTAAACATATAGCACTTAAAACTTTATGTTGTTTGCCTGATAGCAATTTTAGGTTTCTTTCTATTTCTAAATCAGAAAAAGCTTTTTGTATTATTTGTCTTTGATTTGTAACAATTGTGTCCCCAGATAAAATAAAGTTTCCTGGATGCTTTTTGGCTATGTTTTCTGCTTTTTCTGTTGCAATTCGCAATACGTATTTTCTAGGTAATTCTTTTTCATATGGAGTTTCATCTATATTCGCTCCAATGATTAAATTAGGTTTATATCCTATTTTACTTAGAAGTTCTGATCGTCTTGGTGAGTTGGATGCTAATATAAATTTAGACATAATGTTTTCTTTTTCTTCAAGAATATAGGTGTAAATTTTTATAAACAAGTGTAAATATAAAATGACATATACCTGTAAATTTTGTTTACAATTAGTTTACGATTCAAATAAATTTAGTTTACGATTGTTGACAGTTAATTTTCAATTAAATTGAGTTTATTGGAAATTTATTTATAATAAAATTAGGTTTTTATATAAGTGATTTAAAAAATTATGGGCATAAAAAATGAACAACTTCTACCTTTCATTTAGTGAATATACGGATCCTGGTTTGTATAAAGAATATCTTAAAAATGAAATACCTGACAATATAAAGGAAATTGCTTTGCTGCTGCGTAATCAATTAATTCATAGAGTTGTTCTAAGAAATGGTAATGATTCTCCTAATTCTGATTTTAAATATGGGGATATGAATAAAGTTCCGTGGCAAAGACTAAGATGTGAAGATGATATTTTTCCAACTGTATCTTCTATGATTACAGAACTATTTCGAAGAGACGAAAGGGGTGTTGTAATAAATAGAGCAGAAAAGGACAAAATGATTCTTACTTGTAGATTTATTTCTTTATTAATGGCATCGGTTCTAAAATCTAAAAATATACCTTGTAGAGTACGTTCAGGTTTTGTTGATTATTTTTTCCCTAAAATCTATGCGGATCATTGGATCAATCAATATTACAATAAAGAACTTAAAAGATGGGTTACTATAGATGTCGATGGTATACTAGAAGATGTTGGTTTTGATGCTTTGGATATGCCGGAGGATAGATTTGTTTTTTCTTGTAATGCCTGGCTTGATACAAGACAGGGAAGAGTAAAGCCAAATAAATTCGTAAACGCTGGAGGATTTAAAGGTATGCAGCCTATATTGTGGGAATTGTTTTATGATTTTCATTGTTTAATGAATTATGAGAATATTTATTTACATGTTCCATCTTTTATATATGGAAATGCATACAAAAAATTAAGTGAAAGAGATTTAAAAGAAATTGATAACTTGGCTATTTTAATGAAAAACCCCGATGATAATTTTGAAAAGCTTCAAGATATCTGGAATACTAATAAGAAATTTAGAGATTTAAAGGGAGGGGTTTTGTAGGGAATTAATTTGCAAAATTCTTTGTTTTTTCTAGAATGAAACCACACTAAATATTTAATAAAAAAAGGTAAAAAAATGAAAGCATTTGTATTTCCAGGACAGGGTTCACAGAAAATTGGAATGAGTAAAGATTTTTATGATAATTTTCAAGTTGCAAAAGATGTGTTTGCAGAGGTTGATGAGGCTTTGGGTAGAAAGTTAAGTTCAATTATTTTTGGAGAGTCTCAAGAAGAATTAACTCAAACTCAAAATGCACAACCAGCTTTGATGTGTGCTTCAATGGCTATGTTACGAGTTTTAGAAAAAGAATCAGGTAAAAGAGTTGAAAAGCTTTGTGATTTTGTTGCAGGACATTCTTTAGGTGAATATTCAGCTTTGTGTGCTGCGGGAGCTTTTTCATTGTCTGATACTGCTAAACTTTTAAAAGTTCGTGGCGAAGCTTTTGCTGAAGCTGGAAAGCAGGGTGGTGGATCAATGGCTGCAATAATTGGAGTTACCATTAAGCAAGCAGAAGAAATTGCTTTGAGGGCAAAAGAAGGTGACGAAGTTTGTCAGGTTGCAAATGATAATACCGTAGGGCAGGTTGTAATTAGTGGACATGAATCCGCGATTGATCGTAGTTTAGAAATTGCAAAACAAATGGGTGCTAAGCGCGCAATTAAACTTCCAGTTAGTGGGGCTTTTCATTCTGCTTTGATGCAATCAGCTGCTGATAAAGTTAAACAAGCTTTAGAAACAGTTACAATAAACGAACCAATAATTCCTGTAATTGCAAACGTAAGTGCTAATCAAGTTTTTGATGCGCAAGAAATTAAAGAATCATTAATTGCTCAAGTTACATCTAGGGTAAGATGGAGAGAAATTATGTTAAATCTTGAATCTGCTGATGTAAAAAAAATTATTGAAATTGGTTCAGGTAATGTTTTGAAAAATATGGTTGGTAGAACTTGTGAGAAGATAGAAGCTGGATCTATTTGTTCGGTGGAAAGTTTGAAAGAATTTTTTTAATAAATTAATTCTTGCTGTGGTTTTTGTTGTTGCTTTTTCGTATTTATCAAAGCCGCGTAGAAGAATATGCTAAACTTTGAAAATACTCAGGTTGCCGCGCGTGCATAGCTCTCCTTGCAATGACACTAGTTGATGTGGATTGCCACGAAA